>Jeb_p2__coassemble_11224_pt1 | contig 1665 bp, 1 predicted proteins | sample Jeb_p2__metabat2_high_PE_029 | metagenome-assembled genome bin Jeb_p2 | reverse complement strand
TAATCCGTGACTATGTTTGCCATACTCAATTGCTTCTTTTGGACAACGAGAAATGCATGCCATACAATGCGTACAATTATGATTCCAAATAGGCTTTCCGTTCACGAATTTGATGTTTTGAAGCGGACAAACTTTTTCGCATAAACCACAAGAAATACAAGCATCAGTCACATAGAATTTTTTATCATGGACAAAAAGAGGATAGAACAAATGATTGACAAGTCCACTACTCAATCGTTCCACAATCGATGGCTGACATTTTGGAAAGTCTTTATGTGCGCGTAAACATTCAATTGCTTGATCAATGATCGGTTCTGCCTTTTCGATCATCGAAATTGCTTCTTGTCTTGTCGGCGTTTTAAACATCGCAATATAGTTTTCCGGCATCACAATTTCATAACATCCCCGATCATTCATCCCTATTGTTGAACAAAGGTGGATTAAATACTTTTCGGCATTCCCGATTCCATCTCCACAAGTCATCACAAAATAAATATCCTTATTTCCTGATAACTTCGTATGTTCTAGCCACTCTTCTAAAATATGGGGAATTTGCCAAGCATATGTAGGAGCAACAATGATCCAAGGTGATTGAGATTTCAATTCTGTATAATCATGATCTTTAATTTTTTCAAAAAGATTCATCTCTTGATCGCAAAGTGCATTTGCGATGCGATGGGCGACGTATTCACTATTTCCTGTTCCCGAAAAATAAAGGATCATGTGTTCTCCTCCTCTAGTTGGATTTCGATATATTGTCGATCAAATCGATTATATCTAGTATAAAACCGATCGAAAACCATGACAAATCATCAACAATACGATCAATCCTTATCCAATTAAAGAATACACTTTAAATGTCTAAAGGATGATCCGGATCACAATCATCTTTTCATAAACAAAATTGATGTTTATCGATAATCAAACTTGTTTAATTTAAATGGTCGATCGCATATTGGGCTTGTTCAGGCGTGAATTTTCCTCCATAGTCAGAAACGAGCTGGTCATAAATTGCAGCTGGAGACATATTCATCGTATCTTGATAGACTTTCGCACTTTCTAAAGCATTTTGATTCCAATCTGCTTCTAAATGGTCCATCGCATATTGGGCTTCTTCTTGGGTGAACTGCTCCCCATATTCTGAAGTCAATTGATCCAAGATAGCTGCTTGTGACATATTCATCGTCTTTGAATAAGTATTTGCTTTTTCTAAAGCATTTTGATTCCAATCTACTTTCAAATGAGCCATCGCATAATCTGCTGCTTCTAAAGAAAACTTTTCACCATATTCAGATACTAGCTGATTATGGATTTTGGCTTTAGACATATGCATCATATCGCTATACGTCTTCGCTTTTTTTAAAGCCGATCGATATTCAGTTGGAACAGACTCATTTATAGAATCGTCATTTTCCTTACTAGATAAGTGAGCATCAGAACTTACAGTCATACTTTCTTGATTTGAACTTGAATCCGCATTGACTTCACTTTGCGAAGTAGTCGACGATGATGATTGATCCGCTGATGAATTGGATTACGAACCACCCGCAATTCCAAGTACAAGTACAACAACGATGAACCAAAACCACCATAGCTTAAAGAATGGCTTCTTGTTTTTTGCCCCACATGATGGACAAAGTTTTAAATTTTCAGGGATTTCTTTTC
>Jeb_p2__coassemble_2020_pt1 | contig 9075 bp, 5 predicted proteins | sample Jeb_p2__metabat2_high_PE_029 | metagenome-assembled genome bin Jeb_p2 | reverse complement strand
GGAAAAGTTGAAATGAAAATCTTATTAGTATGTGCCGGTGGAATGTCAACAGGTTTATTAATGAAAAAAATGGAAGCTTATTGGAAAGAAAATAACCAAGATCATTCTATCAATGCAGTTGGATTAAGCGAATACAAAGATGTTTATAAAGATTACGACATCGTCATGGTTGGTCCACAAGTTGGTTATCGTTTGAAAGATATCAAAGCGGATACTGGATTACCTGCTGAAGTCATTCCTTCATATGACTATGCAATTGCCAATTGTCCAAACATCATGAAAATCGCAAATAAACTTTATTCACAAAAATAATTAGAGAAAGAGGAAAGAAAATGGATGGGATTTTTAATAATCCAATTATGATTAAACTTCAAGAGTTTGGTCAAAAATTGGGATCGAATAAATTTATGGCTGCTTTACAAGGCGCAATGATGTCTTGTATGGCACCAATCATGGTCGGAGCTATTTTCTCGATCATCTGTGCTGTAGGACCAATGTTTGGTTGGTTTGAAAATGGAGATGCAATTTACAATATTTTATATGCACCATACCATTTCACAATGGATTTACTTTCCTTGTGGGTTGTTACACTGATGGCCTTCCAATATGCCAAAGCAATTGGACTAAAATCGCCAGTGATGTCCGCTGTGCAAACAACAATCGTATTTGCACTAATCGCTTCTAGCTGGGGTGTTAACGAAGCTGGAGCAAGTGTTATTGATGTTACATATTTAGGATCTTCTGGTATGTTCGTCGGATTCATTATCGTATTTGTCGTTTGCCAAATCGAAAAATTCTGCGTTGATCATAATGTACGAATCAAAATGCCAGATGTATGTCCACCTTCATTAGTGAATGGCTTTACAGCAATTCTGCCTTTAGCATTTGCAATCATCTTAGTGTATGGATTACAAATTCTCATTTCTACTGTATCCGGTGGTACTTTAGGAATTTGTTCTGGATTTATGGCATTACTTTCTGCGCCATTAGGTGCATTAACTTCCGTTCCAGGTATGTTTATCTTATGTACTTTCGCTGCAATCTTATGGTGCTTTGGTATTCATGGAACAATGATCATCATGTCCGTTTTAATGCCATTGATGATTCAAGCAACTACAGCAAATGCAACAGCATATGCTACAGGTGGTGTTGACGCGTTAGTGTTCTATCCAGTTCTGTTATTCGGTGCAATGGGTATGTGCGGTGGATCCGGAAATACTTTGATGCTTGCAGTATTTGGATTAAGAGCAAAATCTGAACAAATCCGTGCGGTTTCTAAAATTTCTTTAGTTCCAGGATGGTTTGGTATCAATGAACCAATGACATTTGGTATGCCAATTATGTATAACCCAATCTTATGTATCCCTTATATCTTGTCGATTATCGTTGTCATGATCTGCATGCTGATTGGTTATAACACAGGCTTCTTAATTCCAGGTTTCGTTCCAATTATGAGTTTAATGCCTATGGGATTTGCTCGATTCTTTGGAACATTAAGTCTTAGAAACGCACTCTTTGAATATTTAATGTTAATTCCAACAGGTCTTGTTTGGTATCCATTCTTCAAAATTTATGACAATCAATTAGCGAAGAAAGAAGCTGAACAAAAAGCATTAGAAGAAGCAGGCGAGTAATTGGAGTCAATTCATGTTATTAGGCGTATCTGTTTATCCTGAACAAGTTTCGATGGAAGAAATTGATGCATATTTAGCGCTTGCCTCTAAATATGGATTTAAAAAAGTCTTCACCAGTATGTTTTCTGTTGAAGGAACAAAAGAAGAAGTATTTGCCTACTTTAAAAAATTCTGTGATATCGCCCATCAATATGGCATGGTCGTTGATGGGGATTGCAATACGATGTTCTTGCACAAAATGGGGGCAACAGAAAAAAATCTAGCAGTATTTAAAGAGATGGGAATTGACATCATCCGTATGGACATGTGCTATATGGACCAAAGAGATGTGGATTTAATCAACAATGAATATGGAATTCGCATTGAATTATCGGCAGCATTTGTCAAAGCGATTGATACGGCGTTAAAAAATGGAGCAAATCCAAACAACTTCTCGGCTTGTCATAACTTCTATCCAGAACGATATACAGGTGCTGATTTAGCAAGTGTAATGGATGTCAATGAAAAGCTCAAAGCTCTAAATATCCCTGTAGGTATATTTATTTCCAGCAATGTAGAGAATACACATGGTCCATGGCCAGTTCATGATGGCTTGCCAACTTTAGAAGACCATCGTTGGATTGATGTCGAACTGCAAGTACGTCATTTATTATCTTTAGGAAACGTAGACGAAATTATGTTTGGAAATGCGTTTGCGAGTGAAGAAGAGTTCAAAGCAATCGACCAAGTGATGAAAGCTAGCCATGTTCATGTGCCAAGAAATGATGCATTTAAAGATTTTGCGGATTTCTTCCCACATGGTGACTTGGAAAGAGTTCCATTTCGAGTCGATTTAGCAAGCGATGTAACGGATTTAGAAAAAGAAATTTTATTTGATTATCCAGTTCATAGTGCTGGCGAATATACATACTATATGCTTCGTTCTCGATTTACGCGCATGATCTATAAAGGTAAACCAATTCCACCTCGCGCTTATGATCAACCTTGTTTTAAACGTGGGGATGTAGTGATTGTCAATGATAATCTCAAACACTACGCTGGAGAAATCCAAATCGTATTACGCGATGATATGAAAGTAGATGGACAACGCAATTATTTAGGAAGTATTCCGCAAAAAGAATTATTCTTATTAGATCAGATGAAATCAGGCAGAACATTTACTTTTATGAAATAAATAATTAAAGAAAGGTGCCTTGTATAGGCACCTTTTTTAAAAGAAAAACCTCTTGATCCAATGTAAAAATCATAAATTGCTCATCTATGATCCAAATCGAATCAACCCATAAATTTTGTAGGGAATTGAATTGGAAGATGAGTATTCATAGATCAAGGGACATTACGAGCAATATCGTGGTACTTCAAGAAATATAGGAGAAGAAAAATGAGTTTTCCAAAAGATTTTAAATGGGGCGCAAGTAGCTCAAGTGCTCAAATTGAAGGGGCATATGATGTAGATGGAAAAGGTTTAACAACTTGGGATTATGAAAAGAAAAAAATTAATCCCGGAACTTGTTCGTTTAAATATGCATCTGATTTCTACCACCACTACAAAGAAGATATCGCTTTGATGGCAGAAATGGGCTTTAAGATGTTTCGTATGTCCATTTCTTGGGCAAGAATCTTTCCAGAAGGGGAAGGCGAAGTTAATGAAAAAGGAATTCAATTCTATAAAGATGTCTTCAAAGAATGTCATAAACATGGAATTGAACCTTTAGTAACGATTTATCATTTCGACCTTCCAGCCGCTTTAGAAGAAAAATATAATGGTTGGCATTCTCGCAAAACAGGTGAAGCTTATGTCAACTACTGCAAAGTTTTATTCGAAAACTTTAAAGATGATGTTCATTATTGGTTAACGAACAACGAATATAACGTCATGATTTATTATGGCGCAATCGATATGATGACCGGAAAAGCGAACGATTTAAATGCTTTATATAATACAGGTCATATCCAGCTCGTTTATATGGCAAAAGCAATTTCTTTATGTCATGAACTGTGCCCAGATGCCAAAATTGGTCCAGCTCCAAACTTATGTGCATGTTATCCAGCAACCGCAAATCCAAAAGATACAATTGCGGCGATGAATATGGAAGATCTGCGCAATAACATGTGGGTGGATCCACTTGTATTTGGTGAATATCCAAAATCGATCAATCAGTATTTCAAATACAACAATATCGTATTAGATATCCAAGATGGCGATATGGAAACGATGAAAAACTGTCATCCAGACTTTATCGGATTTAACTGCTACTCCGATGAAACGATTGAACATTGTGACTTTTATGAAATGGATTGGGATAGTTTAGTCGGTGCAGACAATCGTGATATGTCATATCTAGTCAAACTGACAGAAAAACCAGGTGTTGGAAAAGCCATCAGCAATCCATTCTTTGAAGTGGGTGAAGATGGACACAAATTCGATCCTTATTGCATTCGTGTAACAGCGAGAAAGTTAAGTGATCGTTATCGTTTACCTGTGATTATTACCGAAAACGGATATGGTCGCCCAGATACACTAGAAGAAGATGGAAGTATTCATGATCGTTATCGCATTGAACATTTAAGACGAATGATCGAAGAAATGAATACGGGTATTGAAGAAGGGGCACTCTTATTTGGATATTGCCCATGGTCTGCTGTCGATTTAGTTTCAACACGTGAAGGCATCTCTAAACGATATGGCTTTATTTATGTCGATCGTGATGAAGATGATGAAAAAGCAAAAACAGCCGAAATGAAACGTTATCGCAAAGACAGCTTCTATTGGTACAAAAATGTCATTGCTTCTAATGGAAAGGACTTAGACTAAGACGATGAAACAAGCATCTCAAAGAGTAAAAGACATCCTAAATCGGATGTCGGTTGAAGAAAAAGCGCTACAACTATCTTGTGTTATGCCTTCTTTCGTTCTAGAGCAAGGCGTCTTTGATCGCAAGCGTGCCGAAAAAGAAATGCCTAAAGGAATCGGGCGCATGACCCAATTTGCGGCCGGCTTTAGCGAAGGTCCAGAACAAGCAGCCAAAGGATATAACGAGATCCAAAAATATATGATTGAAAAATGTGGACTTCCAGCTTTAATTCAAAATGAAAGTTCATCCGGAACTGTTGCCGCCGATGCGACAATTTTCCCGGTTCCAATTGCTTTAGCTAGTACTTTTGAACCGGAACTGTCCTACAAAATGGGCAAAGTGATCGCAGATGAAGGAAAAGCGATTGGCGTGCATGCGATGATGTCACCAGTAGCGGATATTAGCCGTGATGCAAGATGGGGTCGTGTGGATGAAACATTTGGTGAAGATCCTTTATTGAGTGCCCGTTTTACCAGTGAAGAAGTTCGTGGGATTCAAGGTGAAGATTACACAAAACACTGCCAAGCTTTAGCAAAACACTGGGTTGGTTATGGGGCAAGTGAAGGCGGAATTAACTGCGCAACGATCAATATTGGAAAAAAAGAATTGTTTGAAGTATATGCCACCCCATTTGCGGCTGCGATTCAAGAAAATGATATGCAAAGCATTATGGTGACCTATAGTGAAATCGATGGCCGACCAATGTCGATTAATCCTGAATATACGCAAAAGATTTTACGTGAAGACTTAGGCTTTACTGGCATTGCGGTTTGTGATGGTTTGTCCATTCCACGTGTAATTGAAACACAAGGCATTAGTGCTTCGCGAGAAGAACTAGCCGGTATGGCTTTAAAAGCCGGAATTGATGCCGACACCATGATTACAACGGTTTATAACCATATCGTTGAAGGAGTTAAACAAGGTTTAGTCGATGAAAAAGATTTAGATGCAGCCGTATTAAGAACATTACAAGCGCGTGAAGAAATGGGCTTATTCGATAATCCATTTGTGGATCCAACAAAAGCCAAAGAGATTTATGATGATCCAACTGCGGATGCTTTAAGTGAAGAAATCGCCCAAAAATCAATTGTATTATTGAAAAATGATGGCATTCTTCCACTTCAAAATGAAAAGAAAAAGATTGCGTTGATTGGACCATTTGCCACTCGTCTGCAAACTTTCTTTGGTGGATATGCTTATCCAGCAATGATGGGATCGTTCTTGGAAATGTGTGTTGATCCAAGTGTTGCAGTTCATATGGAAGGATTCCGTGAAATGGCGCAAAGAATGTTTGATATCGAAAGCATGAAAGCCAAGATGTATAAAGATCCTTCCAAATCCTTTGCACAAAACTTCGATGACTACCTCCATGAAACACTCGGCACAATGTCTTTAACTGACGCTTTACAAGAAGAATTATCCAATGTTGAAATCGTTAGCTATGGTGCTTCTTTAAATTGTGAAAATTATAAAGACCATCTTGAACAAGCAAAACAAGTTGCCCAAGATGCCGACATTGTTGTTTTAGCCCTTGGCGAAGTAACAGGACAAGGAAAAGATGCGACAAGTGGTGAAGGCGTGAACCATCCTGATTTGACATTGCCATTCCATCAAGAAGAACTGGTCGATATCGTGCATGAATTAGGTAAGCCAAGCGTTCTCGTGTTATTTAATGGTCGTGCTTTAGCGTTGGGAAATGTTGAACCAAAAGTGAATGCGATTGTCGAAGCATGGTATCCAGGACCAGCGGGCGGAAGACCGGTTGCCAAAGTGTTATCAGGACGCTTTAACCCACAAGGTCATTTGCCAGTTACATTCCCACAAATTAGTGCGCAATGTCCAATTTATTATGGCCATAAAACGGGAAGTGGGTATATGACGATTAAACAAACAGCAGATCCGGCAGTCATGCAACCGTTATATCCATTTGGCTATGGACTCAGTTATACAAACTTCGAATTATCGAATTTACATTATGATGAACATGTCGAAACAGGTGCTTCATTTAAAGTGAGTGTCGACATCAAAAATACCGGTGCCATTGCGGGAAGTGATGTGATTCAAATTTATACTCATTCAAAATGTCCAACCATCAATCGCCCAATTAAAGAATTAAGAGCATTTACAACGGTTGATCTTCAACCGAATGAGAAAAAAACAATTGAATTCGAATTAGATACAAGAGCATTTGGCTATTTTAATTTTGAAGATCAATTCGTCATTGAAAATCGCCCGCAAGAATTGTTTATTTGTGATCATTCAAGCAACATTGTATTGCGTGGGGAAGTTCAATTTGTTGGAAAAACAAAAGAGATCTTACATGATCGAGTATTTAACTTTAAAGTAGAAGAAAAATAGGAGGAAGAATATGTTTCCAAAAGACTTTTTATGGGGTGGTGCTACAGCAGCAAACCAATTTGAAGGAGCATGGGATGTAGATGGAAAAGGTGTCAGCACATCCGATTGTTGCACACGTGGCTCTTTAACTTCTGTGCGTCATGTCACTTATCAAACAGAAGATGGCCAAGTAGAATCCAAAATTATGTTTGGATTGGATGCGCCAAAAGGGGCAAAATTCGGAGCTTTTGATGGATATGATTATCCAAGCCACGAAGGAATTGATTTTTATCATCATTACAAAGAAGACATCGCTTTATTTGCGGAAATGGGATTTAAAACATTCAGAATGTCAATTAACTGGACACGAATTTTCCCAAATGGTGATGATGAACAACCAAACGAAAAAGGATTACAGTTCTATGAAGATGTCTTCAAAGAATTGAAGAAATATGGCATTGAACCACTTGTAACGTTATCTCATTATGAAACGCCAATCGCACTAACCAACAAATGGAATGCATGGGCAGATCGGCGCACCATCGATTGTTTCGTTCGCTATGCCAAAACTTGTTTTGAACGCTATAACGGACTCGTTAAATATTGGCTGACCTTTAACGAAATCAACTGCATTTCCTTTGGTGGCTTTATGGCTGCGGGTGTAGCATCTAGAGATCCACTGATGATCGCAAATGCGACAAGAAACCAATTGTTAGCAAGTGCTTTAGCTGTTCAAGAAGCACATAAAGTCAACCCAGATATGATGGTTGGAAATATGATTGGCTATGGCGCAAGTTATCCTTATACATGTAATCCAGAAGATGTTCTCAAACAAAGAAAAGCACAATACAATGTCGACTTCTATTCTGATGTACAAGCAAGAGGATATTATCCAAACTACAAATTGAAAGAATACGAAAGAGCAAATCTTGATTTTGAATTAACAAAAGAAGATCAAGAAATCTTAGCAAATGGAACAGTCGATTTCATTACGTTCTCTTACTATATGTCGAATTGCGTGAGCGCAGATCCTGAAGTCTTAGCGAACCAAAAAGGAAATATGTTAATGGGGGTTAAAAATCCTTATTTAACAGAAAGTGAATGGGGATGGCAAATTGACCCAGTTGGATTACGTATTTCTTTAAATGACTTCTATACAAAATATCGTAAACCATTAATGGTTGTCGAAAATGGTTTAGGTGCAAGAGATATCGTCACTGAAGATGGCCAAATCCACGATGATTATCGTATCGATTATTTAAGAGCACATATCGAACAAATGGATAAAGCAATCAATGAAGACGGTGTAGATTTGATTGGCTATACACCTTGGGGTTGCATCGATTTAGTCAGTGCTTCTACTGGTGAAATGGCAAAACGTTATGGATTTATCTATGTCGATATTCAAGATGATGGAACAGGCGATGGAAAACGAATGAAAAAAGATTCCTTCTACTGGTATAAAAAAGTCATCGCATCCAATGGAGTGGATTTAGATTAATGAGTCAGTTTGCGGTATTTATCGATATTGATGGAACACTGATTGACGATGAACAAAAATATCGTCCAAGTGCAAAATATGCGATTCAACAAGCACGAAAAAATGGCCATAAAGTGTTTTTGAGCACCGGTCGCTGCAAAGCGGAAATCTTTGATTATATTTTCGATATCGGATTTGATGGTTTGATCGGCTCAAGTGGGGGCTATATAGAAGTGGATCATCAAGTTCTTCGCCATTTAACTTTTAAAGATGAAGATATTCAACGATTAGTAGAATATTTCAAAGAAAATGGGATTGGTTATTATTTAGAGTGTAATCATGGAACATTTGCGGATGAAATTTATCGCGATTGGTTTATTTCTGTTTTAAAAAGTCTGGGAAATGACTTTGATTCATCACTTTTTGAAGCATTTATGAGTCATGTTAATTGGATCGATGAAACAACAACGATCAAAGAAGTGAACAAAATTTCGTTTGCGACATCTAAAATTCCTTATGATTTGATCTATAAAAAGCTATGCGATGACTTTGATGTCATTCGCAACACCGTCGGCATTTTAGAAGCCGAAAGTGGTGAAATTAGCCTAAAAGGAGTCAACAAAGCTCAAGCGATTGAGTTTGTCATGAATCATTTAGGATTGAACGACGTAAAAGTGATGGCCATTGGCGATTCGGAAAACGATATTGAAATGTTAGAGTATGCCAATATCGGGATTGCGATGCGCACAGGAAGCGAAAAAATAAAAGC
>Jeb_p2__coassemble_1380_pt1 | contig 13501 bp, 13 predicted proteins | sample Jeb_p2__metabat2_high_PE_029 | metagenome-assembled genome bin Jeb_p2 | reverse complement strand
AGTGATTGATTTGTTTTTTTATATTTTATACCCCGTTTTCCCCCGTTCTATTCCTCTCACTTTTCTCAAATGTTCGCTCTCTTTCCCTGGCATTGAAAAAGGACATCCTTATGATTTCGTATAAGAATGTCCTTTTGATTTATATTCTAGATTTGATTTGTCAAAGAATAAATTTTCTTCCTATGTATTCTTATCTTGCTTTGGAGGCATTGCGATGTTAATCGCATTGGGTACAACTTGGATTTTGACATGATCTTGCGTGCCACCATATTCGCCATCTAATGTCCACTTTGATTGGTGGGTTTCAAAGTCAAACCATGGTGATTGGGCTAAGACAAAAAGTGGATGAGAGAAATCTCCTCTAGTCAGTCCGCCAATAATTGTATTTAAATCTATGATATTCATCGGTCGACGAATAAAGAGACCTTCGAGTAATCCATCTTGCCAATCGAATAGACTAGATTTGAAGAAATCTTGTCCAGCTACATATTGCGAATTGGAGACCATTCCATAAAGGAAATCACCTTCAATTTCATGATCTTGCCAAGAGATCTTCATCGTTTCGCAGTTATTTTCCCAATGTGAAAAATCAACAGAATTGAGGGCTTCAAGTACATAGGCAAGAGGTCCTAATTTTTGTTTCAAGCGTTGGGGCGTTTGATAGGACACTGCAGTCGCAATTCCAAATGCGGCAACATAGCTAAAATATTGATCATTGAACTGACCGATATCAACAGACTCCCAATGTCCTCCTCCCGCAATTTTGGTTGCTTCTATTGGGTCTTTACTAATTTGATGAGTTGAGGCAAAGTCGTTTACTGTTCCGGTTGGAATATAGCCGAGAATTGGGGCCTTGTTTTTCATTTTTGGACTGGAGAGCCAACCATTAATTGCCTCATGTAACATGCCATCTCCTCCACAGACTACAATGCGGTCGAAATCGTGGGCAATCTCTTCAATTTGTTCTTGAGCATCTAGTGGTTTTTGCGTGGGATAAACAGTCACTAGATATTCTTCTTTTGTCATGAGATCGACAATAGACGATAATGCCGGCACAATTCTGCCATCTCCAGAAACAGGATTATAAATTAATAAGAGTTTTTTCATGACAAATTCTCCTTGAAATACAAAACAAAAAAGGCCAATACAAGATATTGATCGAACTCAATTTTTTCTCTTTTGATTGATTGTATGTCTTAATGTTGACTATAGATGTTTTTTCGTATAGAGCTGTCTTGATGCTTGAGTTTTTGATTTGATCCAGAATCGCATCCGCAAAGTGATCCAATAGTCGACAAAAAATCATAAACACAACTATATCACCACCACTGAAAATTCGAGGATGAAAAGCAATTTTGTTTTTCATTCTGCTTCTTTTTATTACTCCTTCAACATATAGACTTGAAATTGAAAGCAATCCAAAATCTATGACGGAAGATTTCCCTTCTTTTTTCCCAGTTCCACTTCCTCTTTTTCTTCAATCTTTGGTGATTGTCATTTTCATTTAATCTCTACAAAGATGCTGCTTTAACCTTCCATTTTGGGTTGAGATTTATGGTTTGCCCATCTAGAACTTTATTTTGATGTCTTTTTGTTTTCTGTTTCATTTAGTGAATCTTTGAATTGAATCTAAATTTTATTGCTCTGTCTTTGTCCTCAAATTCAATTTACAAAGACTAAAGATTTTGTTGAGTTTTCAATTATGGCAGATCTTGTCTATAATAAAACTGTTTTACATAAAGAAAGGTGGTCATTATGGAAACCCTTCTGGCTTTTGTGGTTCCGTTTTGTCTGTCCACCCTCTTGATTCCACTTGTCAAAAAAGTGTCGATCAAAACTGAGGCTTGGGCAAAACAAAATGAAAGAACCATCCACCATGGAATTATTTCTCGAATTGGTGGAATCGCAATTTTTATCGCATTTTCTGTTGGCCTGGCTTTATTCTTTAAAGCTGACCGTTCGATACTCGGTATTTATCTTGCCAGTTCATTGATGTTTTTAATTGGGCTGTGGGATGACTTTTTAGATTTACCTGCTAAGTTTAAATTTCTTCTCCAAGTAGGATGTGCCATGATCTTACTCGTCTTTGGCGTCAGAGTCGATACTTTACGTGTACTCGGTGTTCCGATTACCAATACTATGATCACTTCGATCTTTACCATTCTGTGGGTAGTCGGTATTACGAATGCGATTAACTTTTTAGACGGCTTAGATGGTCTATGCGGCGGGATGATTCTCGTTGTGCTCTCGGTTGTTTGTTCGATTTCAATTGTCGATCAACGAGGAGACATCGTCTTACTCTCTTTAATCATGATGGGCAGTATCCTTGGATTCTTGTTATACAACTCGCATCCGGCATCGATCTTCATGGGCGATTGTGGCTCGTTATTTTTGGGCTGTATGATCGCATCCATCTCTTTGCTTGGATTTAAGTCTTCAACAATGATGACATTGAGTTTTCCAATCTTGATTTTGATTTTGCCCATTATCGATACCTTCTCGGCCATTTTACGTCGTAAGATTAAACATATTCCTTTCGACCAAGCCGATCGCTCTCACTTACATCACCAATTGATGGCTCGCTTTGGGCAAACAACAAGTGTCTTGATTATGTGTGCCATTACCTTTGGTTTTGGCATGAGTGCCTTCGTTTATATCCATGATCGCAGAATCGGCATGTTGTTGATGTTCATCTTAATGTTGGGCATTGAACTCTTTATTGAACGTACTGGAATGATTTCCCCTTCGTTCCATCCAATCCATTCACTTTTTAGAGGGATCTTTAAACCTTTTTTCAAAAACAGACCGGCTTGGTATGAAGAAGATGAAGAAGTCGATCAAGAAATCGCCAAGCTAGAAAACGAACTCAAAGAACAAGAACTGATCAAAGAGTTAGCACAAGACAAAGCCTCACATGAAATTGAACTTGCGGGCTATCAAGAAGGATTAAACAATAATCCTCACTTGTCTTTAGACGCGAATGATACACAAGCATCATTCGCAATGGATCGCACTCTAGAATATCCAAATACAACAGCTAATCCAGATAATGGTCCAGATCTTGATTCTTCTATTCCCAATGCGGAAAATGTCGCAGAATATTTAGCTTCTTTTACGATGACGCCGCATGAACAAAGTGAATTGGAACAGTTTAAACAACGTCCAGCAAGCGAGTTCTTTAATCAATCTGCTTTCCAAGCAGACCCAACAACGATTCTTGAAAATATGCGTTTAAACCAAGATTCAAAACAAAACGCAAACTCGAATCAACAAATGCAAGAAAGCTCCAAGCAAGTTGCTTTTGCGCAAACAACAAAAAGTAATTCAGCTCAATCTGAATTCCAAGTCATCCAACCTCGACTCTTTGCATTTGATGCCGATGGCATTCTCGAAGAAGATCTTTATCATCATGATTCTTCTTCACAAATGCCGACTTCAACAAAGTCCGTAGACACCCATGACAAAATGGATCAAACAAAACAAAGCGATTCAACTTCACAAAACGATGTTGAAGAAGTCGTTTATCCTAGCGCCCTCTCAGCTTTTTCCTTAGCAGAATCTTCATTAGAAGATGAAGCGCAAGAAAGCAAATAATCAATCCGTTTTCTTCAAAACGAAATCAAAAAAAAGGTCTTCATCATCAGCAAGTGGATTCAATATCCTCGCTTTTATGAAGACCTTTTTCTATTGACTTATTGATTGTTGGATTGATTTGCCGTTAAAACAAATTCATTATTTTTAATTCTTTCTTTTAATTCAAGAATTTTGGTATGGATCGCATGGATCGTTTTTGAAAACTCTTCATCCTCTTTTCCCGTCGGATCTGCCAATCCCCAATCTTCACGATATTCACAAGGCATCGTTGGACAACTTACATTGCAGCCCATTGTGATCACCATATCGACTTGGGGCAATTCGGATAACAACTTCGAATATTGTGTTTTTTCCATATCGATTTGATAAATCTCTTTCATCAAGCGAACGGCATCTTGATTGATCTGTGGTTTTGTTTCTGTTCCTGCCGAATAGCTTTCAAATGTATCTGCACAAAGATGTTGTCCGAGTGCTTGCGCAATTTGGCTACGACAGGAATTATGAACACAGACAAAAGCGACTTTTGGTTTTTTCATCAATGAACGCCTAACCTTTCTTTATTTCTAACTGACTCAACAATGCTTTTACTTCATTAACCGTCAATACTTTTCCATAAGAAAGCACTTGACCATTAACAACTAGAGCTGGTGTCGACATCACCCCATAACTAGCAATTTGCGCAAAATCGCGAATATGTTCAATTTCAAGATCGAGCTGAAGTTCTTCAACAGCTTGGTGGGTTGCTTTTTCTAATGCCGTACATCTTGCACACCCTGAACCTAATATTTGAATTCCTTGTTTTGGTTTGTTGACTTGCTCATTTTGCGTTTGTTTTGGCAAGCAAGTTTGATCACAACAACAAGATTTTGTTTTTAATTTTTGTCCAAATAATTTCATGTCTAATTTCTCCACTTAAATCAAGAACGCACTCAGCGCATTAAAGAGATAGCCAACAACAATAATGCCCACTGTACAAATCGTAATGAATACGCCTAATAGTTTTGGTTTTATTGCCTTTTTAAGCATGATGATCGAGGGCAAACTCAATGTCGTAACGGCCATCATAAAAGATAAAATTGTCCCGAGTTGCGCCCCTTTGGCAAGTAAAGCTTCCGCTACTGGAATCGTTCCAAAAATATCGGCATACATCGGAACACCGACAAGCGTAGCAAAGATTACTCCAAAGGGATTTTCACTTCCTAAAATCTTTTCAATCCAAGTTTCGGGGATCCAGTTATGAATCATTGCACCTAGGCCAACGCCGATCAAAATATAAGGAAATACTTTTTTAAACGTTTGGATCACTTGTTCTTTGGCATATTGAATTCTGTCTTGATAGGACAAGCTAACGTAAGCAATGTCTACATAACTTGCCTGTTTGATAAAATCTTCCACATGATCTTCTAGGTGCATGTGTTCAATAATCGTTCCGCCAAGCACCGCAATGATCAAACCTACAATCACATAAACAACCGCTACTTTTGCCCCAAAAATACTTATGAGTAAAACAAGACTTCCTAAATCCACCATCGGAGAAGAAATCAAAAAAGAAAACGTGACACCTAATGGTAATCCGGCACTTGTAAAACCAATAAATAAGGGAATAGAAGAACACGAACAAAACGGCGTCACTGTTCCGAGTAATGCAGCTAGAATGTTCGCACCAATTCCATGAAATCGCCCTAAAATTTTACGCGAGCGCTCTGGGGGAAAATAGCTTTGAATATACGAGATCAAGAAAATTAAGACACATAATAAAATGGTGATTTTAATAACATCGTAGAGAAAAAATTGAACACTTCCCCCTAAACGTGTATTCATATCAAATCCAATCACCGATAATCCCTGTCCAATCCCATCATTTAACCACTTCATTCCTAAGATTTGATCTTGAATGAATTGCCATATAAATTGAATCATACTCAATTCAGATCCTCCTTTGTTTAATAGATCAACTTTTTTTGATGTGAAAATACCAAATAAAAGTCACCTTTCGATGACTTTTATTTACAGCATTTTGTTGGATGATCCTCATTTGGTGTAGTAAGCTCTAACAATCGTTTTGACGCATATTCACTGCCACTTTGACTCAAACTGTAATGCGTCCATTTCCCTTCTTGTCTAGCTTTTACAATGCCCGAATCACAAAGTATTTTCATGTGGTAGGATAGTGCGGATTGCTTAATATTCATCTTTTCAATAAGAGCACACGCACATTTTTCTCCACTCTTTAAATCGTCTAAGATCGCCAATCTTTTTACGTCGCAAAGCGCCTTAAAAATCGTCGCATCTTTAGAAAAATCAGTCATGAAAACACTCCTCACATCAAATTATTTTGATCTATATCATAAACTTAGATCTAACGCTTCACAACTGTCATATCAAAACTTTTTGATTTATATTCATTTTTCTCTATTTGAAGCGTTTGAATTAATACGATCTAAAAAATATATCTATTGAACTAAATTCAAAAATACAGGGAATAGTTCCCATAATGCAATAATACCTGTGGAAAAAAACATAATTCCAAAAATAACAGTAACGATTGAACTCACTTTTATCTTTTTTTGAAGAATAAAGACAGCCGGATGTTTCGGATCCACATAAATATTATACGTTTGGCCATTTCTCATCTTTTGCGTTAATAGTTTATAAGAAACTGTTTGCGCTGTCTGTTCTTTGTAGAGCGTTCCGTTATACATATATTCAAACACAGGAGCTTGGGTAGAAACACCATTTCCCCCATAGTACGTGTTATAGCCGTGATAAATTCCAGCCACCTTATCTTTGCATCGAACTAAAGAATAGAAATCGTTCAACGCAGCCAAGATCACGACCACGCCCAATACGATGCAACCTAGAGGAAAGATCAATATTTCTCCATAAGGAACAACTAAAGAGATCATCGAGATCAATAGACATCCGCCAAAAAATATTAAAATAACCCCACTAACAAACGGCACAACTTTGTATCGTTTATTTTTGATGATAAAGAATACTGCAATTGCCAACAATATCGTCAGCACATATATAATGATCGTCATAATTACGTTTTTAATTCCCTTTCTTGTCGTTTCCAACCTCTCAATGATTTAGGTGTCTTTTTTAGTTATTATTACATCTCGCACTCTTTTTTGAATATATCTAATCTCTGTTTTTTTACATTAGACAACTTGCATATGTTGTTATTCTTGAGATTGTTTTCATATAAACGTCGCTTTCAAAATCTTACATTTTATTATTTTTTTGAAAGTGCATTTTAAAAAACATAATTAAAGATTTGCCAAGAATACACTTATTCGAAATCATAAGAGTTCTTTTTCATCACTGCATTGACCTTACTTCTGTTCTCTCATATTGACCGATTTTTCCCCATACTTGAGTAAAATGTGAGTTAGAGAAGGAAATGTGTTAGCTACGCATGAAATACTGAAAAGTTTGCTATCTTAATACAAAACACCAAATGAAGTTATGAACTCACATTAAATGTTACGTTTAATTTGATAATCCACCTATTAAAAAATTTTATTTGAACATCACATTTAAACCAAGCAAATTTTCTGCAAGAATCATTTCAGTTTTAAACAAATTCACCATACAATCTTTCTGTAATTTAAAAGGCGAAGAACCTTGAATATCGAACGATTGATCGATATGAGTTCTTCGCCTGATTTTGTTTAGATGAAATGGGATTGATTCATCCTTAAAGTTCGCCCATGTCTTTTAAGACTTCAAGGTAACGTCCTAATGCATCTTGCCATGCTGGAAGTGGTGTGAATCCAGCTTGTTCTACTGCTGAAAGATCCATTCTAGAGTTTGTTGGACGTTTTGCTTTCGCTTCGTATTGGTCAGATCCGACTGGAACGACTTTTACTTTCATGTTGGCTTGTTTGAAGATTTCTTTAGCAAAGTTGTACCAAGAAATATATTCGCCTGTATTGCTGACATGATATGTACCATATTTTTCAGTTTCAATCATATCGACAACAAGTCTTGCTAAGTCAACAGTGTATGTAGGTAATCCGATTTGGTCATCCACAACAGTTAAGCTGTCGCGAGTTTTTCCTAAACGAATCATTGTGCGGATGAAGTTTTGTCCACTTTTTCCAAATACCCAGGAAATACGTAAGATCCAATTTTTTTCGTTTTGCATCACATAGTCTTCACCTTCAGATTTTGTGATTCCATAAACGTTTAATGGATTTTTTTCATCATCGATTTTCCAAGGTTCAGTTCCTTGACCATCAAATACATAGTCTGTAGAAAAGTACATCAAAGGAATATCGAGCTGACGGCAAGTATCCGCAATATATTTTGTTCCTAATGCATTTACAGCTTCTACTGTTTCGAATAATTCAGGTTCTTCTGCTTTATCGACTGCTGTCCAAGCTGCGCAATGCACAACGACATCGTAGTTGCCACGAGAAATGACACGTTCAACTTCGTTGCGTTTTGTGATATCCATTTCTGCAACATCTACCCCTTCTGGGTTATAGCCGCGTTTTTTTGCTTCTAAGATTACGTCATTTCCTAATTGACCTTTAGCGCCGGTAATCAAAATTTTCATTTTGTGTGATCTCCTTGATAAAAGCCGGATTGCGATTTCAATCATCGTCATCTCCGGCTTATTGTTTACTTCGTTTGATGAGAATCCATTGACTATACGTTAAATTGCGGATTGATTTGATCTTCAATTCAACATCGCATCTCTTTGATGGAGCATATCAATGGAAAGAATAAGCCAGTTTTTCTTGCTTATTCTTCAACGCGGCCTTTGTCCACGTACATTTTCTGGAAGTAGTTTTGATAATCACCAGAGAGGATGTTTTTCCACCAGTCTTCGTTATCTAAATACCATTGAATTGTTTTGGCAATTCCTGTATCGAAGTTTTCTTCTGGCTTCCAGCCCAATTCGTTTTCAATTTTAGCAGGATCGATCGCATAACGACGGTCATGACCTTTACGGTCTTGAACATATGTGATTAAAGATTCTGGTTTATTTACCGCATTTAATACAGTTTTTACAACTTGTAAGTTAGAACGTTCGTTGTGTCCACCGATGTTGTAAGTTTCACCAACTTTACCGTGACGGATAATTAAGTCGATCGCTTTGCAGTGGTCTAAAACATATAACCAGTCACGAACGTTTGCACCATCACCATATACTGGTAATTTTTCGTCTGCTGTAGCTCGAGAAATCATTAATGGGATCAGTTTTTCTGGGAACTGATAAGGTCCATAGTTGTTGGAGCAGCAAGAGATCGTTACAGGTAATCCGTAAGTTCTGTGGTATGCCTTCACGAATAAATCCGCAGCTGCTTTAGAAGAGGAATAAGGAGAGCTTGTGTGGATTGGAGTTTCTTCTGTGAAGAATAAGTCTGGACGATCTAATGGTAAATCTCCGTATACTTCATCTGTAGATACTTGGTGATAACGAGTTACCCCAAATTCACGAGATGCGTCTAATAAAGTTGTTGTTCCTAATACGTTTGTTTTAACGAAGATTTCTGGATCTTCAATGGAACGGTCAACGTGGCTTTCAGCCGCGAAGTTTACAACTACATCTGGTCTTTCTTTTTCGAAAAGATCGAAGATGAATTCACGATCAGCGATATCACCTTTAACGAATTTGTAGTTAGGTTCGTTTTCGGATTCCTTGCAGTTTTCAAGGTTTCCTGCATAAGTTAATTTATCCAAGTTAATGAACATATCTTCTGGATATTTTTTAACCATATAGTTGACGAAGTTGGCACCGATAAATCCAGCTCCACCTGTGACTAAAAATTTCATAGTTTTCCCTTTCTAAGGCACAAAGCATTTAGCTTGTGATCTTTTTTATTTTGTTTTTTAAACTTTATTTTTCTTGATAAACGAAATGGTTATTGGATTGTTCTAATTCTGGGGCAATGCGATCTTTATCAGAAAGAACAGGTTCTAACCCTTCAAGAAGTGTTCCCCAATCCACATTGACTGTTGGATCGTCGTAGCGAATTGCTCCTTCAGATTCCTTGTTATAAACGTTATCGACTTTATAACGGAATTCTACATCAGGACTTAAAGTTAAAAAGCCGTGCGCAAATCCTTGAGGAATGAAGAATTGACGGTGGTTTTCCGCAGAGAGTTCACAAGATACCCATTGTCCATAAGTAGGTGAACCTTTACGAATATCAACCGCAACGTCAATGACACGTCCTTTTGTGCAGCTCACTAATTTCGATTGTGCATAAGGAGGGTTTTGCCAGTGTAAACCACGGATTGTTCCTTCTTGTGCAGAGAAAGACATATTGTCTTGAACGAAATCGACATCAATACCTAATTTTTCATATTTAGGTTTGGAATATGTTTCAGTAAAGTATCCACGATGATCGCCAAACACATCTGTTTCTACGATCAATACACCTGGAATTTTAGTTTCAATTACTTTCATGTTTAATTGTTCCTCTATTCGCTATGGATTCAGCGTTTGAAATTTCAAACGATCCAAAACGAGTTTGTATTTTAATCCATCAACAAAATTGATCCTAGTTGATTTTAGCAAGTTCTTCTTTTTGAAAAAAGGGATTCATCTTGTTTGATTTTAGACAATTTAACTTTTCTATTTTTGAAAAATGATTGCGCTTAATTTTTCAAAACTATCGACAATTGAATGATTGCTTGCGCTAAATCTGAAAAGAAATTTTGTCTATATTGTTTATTTATCGATATATTTACGATCGATCAATTTCTTTAAGTATGCACCATACTGATTCTTTTTATAGATTTCGTATGCGGCATTCATATCGTCAATCGTGATCCATCCTTGACGGAAGGCAATTTCTTCAAGGCAAGCGATTTTGCGGTGCTGATGTTCTTCGACTGTTTTAACGAAGTTCGTCGCATCCACTAATGATTCATGCGTTCCAGTATCTAACCAAGTAAATCCATCACCCAATACCGTTACATTTAATGTTCCATTTTCTAAATAAATACGGTTTAAGTCAGTGATCTCTAATTCCCCACGAGCAGATGGTTTTAAAGATTTTGCGTATTCTACGACTTTGTTGTCGTAGAAGTATAAACCAGTCACTGCATAGTTTGATTTTGGGTTTGCTGGTTTTTCTTCTAAAGATACAGCTTTACCATTCGCATCGAATTCCACAACACCAAAACGTTCTGGATCTTCAACATAATAACCAAATACAGTTGCTCCCTGTTTGCGGTTTGCAGCTTCTACTAAACGTTTAGCAAGTCCATGACCATGGAAAATGTTATCTCCTAAAATCATCGCTACAGAATCATCACCAATGAAGTTTTCTTCATCAGCAAGTAAGAAGGCTTGTGCAAGTCCATCTGGAGAAGGTTGAACTTTATAAGAAAGTTCTAAACCGAACTGATGACCATCGCCAAGTAATTCTTCAAAACGAGGTGTATCTTCTGGAGTAGAAATAATCATGATCTCACGAATTCCAGCTTCCATTAAAATGGACATTGGATAGTAGATCATTGGTTTATCGAAAACAGGTAAAAGCTGTTTACTCGTCACTTTAGTGAGTGGATACAAACGGGTTCCGGATCCTCCGGCAAGGATAATTCCTTTCATATTATTAGGTCTCCTTTATTATCTTCCTTATTTTATCGACAAATCATGGTAAAAGAAACAAATTGTCAAATGCTTTAAGTCAACGCTGAGTTAGAGGATTAGATTTTGGCTATTTATGCAAAATGTACGAATTTTCAACAAATTGAAACTTTTTCAGATACCGCTTTCTCATTTCGTTGACTTTTAATATCTTCATGTGATAACTACACGTTATTTTGTCTTGCCGATCTTGTTTTAATTCTTTGATCTATTTGATGCATTGCCCGAATCATTTGCATGCGCCATTTAATTTGTTGGCCAAGTGATGCATGCTGCAAAGAAGAAGCATTATTTCCATGTCTTCGATAGCGCACGAGCTGTTGTTGGACAAACTCCACCTTGCCAAGCTTATACGCAATCAAACCTAAATATTGATCATGCATCGGTAAAGGTTGTACAAAAGGCAAAGCGATCTCAACCACTTCTTTTTTAAGCGCCATGCAACATCCGATAAAGGAATTGCGCACGATATTCTTTACATAGCCTTCTTGCGAGTGATGAAAGGCAAAGAAAGAGGGCTCAATAGAATTCAAATTTGCATCGCAAATCAATGCATCATGAACGACAGCCATTAAGTTTGGATCATTTTGAAAACGTTCTTTGATCACTTCAAGTTTGTTGTCCAGCCATTGATCATCTTGATCGCAAAGAAAGATGATCTCTTTACTCGCTTGCTTTAATCCATTCTCAAAGTTTTTAAGAAGTCCTTGTTTCGGTCCTTCTAAAATCTTGATGTCTAAACTTGGATGTTCTTGTTGTATTGCTTGGCAAATCGATAACGTTTGGTCCGCTGAAGGATCTATTGAAATAATCAATTCATCTTGCTTGCCCATCTGCGCGACAATTGAATCGATTTGTTCTTGAATGTATTGTTCCCCTTGATAAGCCGCCAAGACAATCGAAGCAGATATAGGTGGATTTTGTTTTGAATTGGACATACAAATTTTCCTCTTTGACTTTTCGTTTTTAGACGTGATCCCAGTTCGATCTATCCTTCGAGCCTGATTTTTTTATTGTTTATTTTCATCTTGTTGTTCTTGTTGATCCAAACTAGTTGATCCTTCATGCACATCATGATGACAATGTGAACAAAACGTTTCCTGTTTTAAAACCAGCCTTTTACAATACGGACAAATCTTATACTCTCCCGTTTGCATTTTTTCTTCTATACCCTTCATTTTATACGTATAAAAAAGTTGCCAGACTAAAACGCCAATCATGAAAAGGTCATAGAGAATCCATATTTTCCCAAAACAAATCGGCATCAAAATGTTTAAAGCTATAACAGCAGGAACAAACCATAACGTTCTTCTAAATTTGCCTTTGTAGTTCATTCGATGATACAACAGTGCTTGATCTTTTCGCATAGATGCCTGTGGATCATCTTTTTCTTTTTCAATCACTAGTGGACAGATTTGGTGTAGTAAATTTGCGATTTCTTTTTGGCGTAATTCGTTGTCTGGTGATCCATCACTATGCAAAAAGAATGTTTCCCCATTTGAAAAGACAAACTGGATTTGTTCATGGCGAACAAAAGGCGGTTCGTGTAAATAATATATTTTTTCAATTCCGTGTCTAGGTATCATATATCCATCGATCACAACCCAATTTTTGCTCATCAAAACATAGAAATCACGACTTAGACTTTTATGCTCAAAATTGACCTTCTCAAAATATTCCCCTTGTAACGCTGCTTTAAGTTCTTGTTTCGATTGAGTCTTGTTCAATACAACAGCGCAATGATAAGGCAAACAGATATATTTCCATAATGGATAGAGACTCGTTAGGGTGATAATCCAAAAGATTGCTGTGAGCAACACATATGTTCTTCGCGAATCTCGAATCGTCAAAATCGTTCCACCAACCGCAATCCATAAACAAATGCCCCATAGTAGGACAAGACAGACTTTTTTTAACGGATAAAGTCGCAACCATTCAATTCTCGATAGACAGTTGATTTGTACGCCTTGACCTTGTTTACGAGCGCAATAATTGGCGATCGATTGTGTCAGATACTTTCTCGTATAGATCGGCAAATTTACGATCAAAAACAAAGCAACAAAAACAAGAATAATCACCATATGTTCATCTACTCCTTTCTTTATCACTGTCATCGAAAGACATGGCAATGTTTTTTGACCAGCATTTTATTGCTGTTATGATCATTCTATTCTTTTTTAATTCAAGCACTTCTTACATTATATTATGAAACATTCCACTTCTATTTATTCATTCAATACGGACAAGCATCTCTTTTTGAGAATTGGAAGACTTGCTCTTTGCAATATC
>Jeb_p2__coassemble_1032_pt1 | contig 19421 bp, 15 predicted proteins | sample Jeb_p2__metabat2_high_PE_029 | metagenome-assembled genome bin Jeb_p2 | reverse complement strand
TTTTTTCAGATTATTTTTTCAGATTTTATTCATAATGAATTATATACTTCTCATAATGAGTTATTCATGCATAAACTTTTCTCTTTTCTTTTTGAGTTTTTTCTACAAATCAATGAATTTATTTTAGAGCTCTTTATCCATTTTTATTTTTTTAGTGATTTCATCTCTTTTTTTGCCCATTTGCTTTCTTATCGAGTAGTATAAATAAGAAGATCTAATAGCTCTATTGTTTAAATGCCTGTTGGTAAGTATTTATTCTTGCTTTTTATCCAACAGTTTTTTCATGATAGTAATGATCTTGATTTCAAATATTCTAGTAAGAAATCATCTAAAACAAATATACAGAAAGAGGGAGACGAATATGACAAGAATTGTGATTGGAAATGACCACGCAGCAGTTGCGATGAAAAATGAAATTAAATCAATGTTAGAAAGCAAAGGTTATGAAGTAATTAACGTTGGTACTGATACAAACGATAGCGTTGACTATCCAGAATTTGGTCAAAAAGCAGCTATGGCTGTTGTAAACCACGAAGCAGATTTTGGAATTGTAATTTGTGGTACAGGAATCGGTATCAGCATTGCTGCTAACAAAGTTCCAGGAATTCGTTGCGGATTATGCAAAGACGTTACTGATGCTCGTTTAACTCGTGAACACAACGATGCAAACATGTTAGCTATGGGTGCAAGAACAACAGGTCTAGAAACAGCAAAAGACATTGTTGAAACTTTCTTAAACACACCATTCTCTCAAGGTGTTAACCACATCCGTCGTATTGAAAAATTAGCTAAAATCGATGGTTCCTTTAAAGGGGAATAATCCAACTCAACTCGATCAATAAAAAAGAAGGTGTGCACCTTCTTTTTTATTTTCAATCTGTAATTAACTAATTCATTTATTAAAGACTCATTAGCATTTATTTGACTACAGAAAAGAAAAAACGGCTATTCGCCGTTTTTGCTTTCTAGATTAATTGGAATTAGTCAAGAGCGATAGCACCAACTGGGCATCCACCAACGCATGCACCACAATCGATGCAAGTATCAGCGTCTACAGTTGCTACACCATCATTAAGAGAGATAGCACCAACTGGGCATCCACCTTCGCAAGCTCCACATCCGATGCAGAGGTCAGCAGTAACTTTTGCAGCCATTGAGAAGTCCTCCTTTCATCACGTAATTCTGTGATCATTATAGTCAAAAAAACACAGTCTGAAAAACATTTCTTCTCTGTTTTGGTTAGTGTTGGTAAACCTCTATCCTTTATTCAACGCAAAACAAAACGTATAATTGCCTTATTTTTCAGTTCAAAACTAAAAAAGTAACATTTTTTGTCATAAACAACTGAAATTTTCTTAAATGTATCTTTGTCATCCCCACTATTCAATTTTGATTTTTTTCCTGTTCTTCAATTTTGCACAAAAAAAGTGGGATAACCCACTTTCTTAGCAGCAACCTTGTTCTTTCATTGCTTGAGCAACTTTTAAGAAGCCAGCAATATTAGCACCGATCACATATTCATCTGGACGACCAAATTCTTCCGCTGTGTCTTTGCAGTTGTTGAAGATACCAACCATGATATCTTTCAATTTTGCATCGACTTCTTCAAATGTCCAACTTAAGTGTTCAGCGTTTTGGCTCATTTCTAAACCAGAGCATGCAACACCACCGGCATTACTTGCTTTACCTGGAGCATAGTAAACACCATTTTTCATTAAATAGTGAATTGCGTCTGGTGTTGTTGGCATATTTGCCCCTTCACAAACACAGAAGACTTTATTTGCCACAAGAGCTTTAGCGTCTTCTAGATCTAATTCGTTTTGTGTTGCGCAAGGTAATGCGATATCGCATGGAACAGACCATGGACGTTTACCTTCCATGTATGTTGCTTCTGGATGAGAATCCAAATATTCTTTGATTCGTCCACGACGAACTTCTTTAATTTCTTTCACTGTTGCTAAATCAATTCCATTTGGATCATAGATGGAACCATTGGAATCGGATAAAGTAACAACTTTAGCACCAAGTTGCTGTGCTTTTTCACAAGCATAGATTGCAACATTTCCCGAACCGGAAATCGCAACTGTTTTTCCTTCAAAGTTTGTTCCTTTGTTTTCAAGTAAAGCTTGTGTGAAGTAGCATAAGCCATAACCTGTCGCTTGCGTACGAACTAAGGATCCACCAAATGTTAATCCTTTACCGGTTAAAACGCCGGACCAGTCGTTTGTCAAACGTTTATATTGGCCAAACATATAGGCAACTTCACGGCCACCAACACCAATATCACCAGCTGGAACGTCTTCGTTTGGTCCGATATATTTATAAAGTTCGGTCATGAAAGACTGACAGAAACGCATAATTTCGCCATCACTCTTTCCTTTTGGATCAAAGTCGGCTCCACCTTTACCACCGCCCATTGGCAATGTTGTTAAAGAGTTTTTGAAAATTTGTTCGAATCCTAAGAATTTGATAATTGAGATATTTACACTTGGATGGAAGCGAAGGCCACCTTTGTAAGGTCCAATCGCATTATTAAATTGAACACGATATCCACGATTAACCTGGGTTTTACCTTGGTCATCTACCCAAGGAACTCGGAACATAATCTGGCGATCTGGTTCAACAAGTCTTTCTAAGACGCCATCATCAAGAAGTTCTGGCTTTTGCTCAGCAATGACTTGAAGTGATTCGAATACTTCTTCCACAGCTTGCAAAAATTCAGCATCATTCGGGTTACGTTTTTTTACTGTTTCGTATAAAGCTTTAAGATCTGCCATAATTCCTCCTCATTAAATTTGACTTTCAAAGTATATCATTTTCATTTTTAATGAAAAGAAGAATGAAAAGAAATCAACGGTTCGTTTTCATAATTTTCATAAAAATGTATGTTTTACAAAAACATTAAGCCATTCCAAAAAGACAAATTACAAAAATGTATTCTTTTTAGACGTCAATCTTTTATTTGTTCTTTCAATCGCTACTCATTCATACATGATCTAAGTATTTAATTTCCTATTTTTGGATCTTCAATCTTTGACAGCTACACTATTTTTCAAGCGCCCGCCTTTTCGCTTTGATCAATACAAAGCTACAATAAACAAAAAGAAAGTAATCAAATTCTATGCTAAATTCTAATTCATATTCTCATGTCCAACCATCTCCAAAACCACCCCGTATTCCCTTTGACTATCGCAATTTTCTGAGATGGGGATTTTTAGTCGTGTTTGTTTGTTTTGTTGTGTTTGTGTTCGATTATCATTGCCCATTTAGAGCTATTTTTTCTTTACCTTGTCCTGGTTGTGGCATGACTCGCGCTTTTCTTGCTTTGTTACAAGGACGTTTTGCTTTATCTTTGCAATGGCATGCGATGTTAATTCCATCCTTGATCTGTCTTGGCTTATCTATCGTTTTATGGTTCAAAGGAAAAGATCGTTGGAAAAATGCCGTTCTCTATACTTGGGTATTTTTGATGATTGTCTATTGGATTTGGCGCTTAATTTTTGTGTTTCCTCACTCGCCTTTGTTTTAATCAAATCTTATGGAATAATCGATATCCCTATTTTCAGTCGAAGATCATGGAAACTTGCTTCGATTGGTACGGAGTGTTTGTTATCTATTGATATTTTGCCCGTTTCCTTTTTTCCTCTGCCTTTTTGGCTAAAATAGGAATAGCTTGAAAATAAGTTAAATGATGTCATTCCCATTGAATGATGAAAAATGAAGAGAGGAAAAATCATGGCTGAAAAATATCTTATCGTTGTCGATATGCAAAATGACTTTACATACGATGCACTTGGAACCCAAGAAGCACAAGCAATTGTTGATCGTGTAGTACAAAAAGTTCAAAACTTTTCTGGCAAAGTTATTTATACTTTAGACACACATCAACCGGACTATATGGAAACACAAGAAGGCAAAATGTTACCTGTTCCCCATTGCATTAAAGATACACACGGTTGGCAATTAATTGACCCACTTTTATCTTTACAAAAACAAAACAACAATCTCGTTTTTGAAAAAGGAACTTTCGGTAGTGTTGATCTTGCCCAATATATCGTCAATCAATACAAACAAGGAAATGTAGAAAGTGTTGAATTGATCGGGGTTTGCACAGACATTTGTGTCATCAGCAACGCCTTACTCATTAAAGCTTATCTTCCAGAATTACAGATTTATGTCGATTCAGCATGTTGTGCAGGGGTCACTACCGAAAAACATAACGCTGCAATTGAAACATTAAAAAGTTGCCAAATCATTGTTGAATAATGGGCAAGTCTTAAAATTTCAAAAAATATACAGAGATCAAAGTTGAAGATGCCTAGTCATGTTCAACTTTTTCTTTTTTTCTAAATCGATAGATTTGGTTACAGAAAAAAAGCTTTGACCATTTTAGTCAAAGCTTCTTTATTTATGATGATCATTTATGATGCAACTATTTAAGCTTATTTAGCTTGAGCTTTTTGGCGTTTTGTTGCGGGCTTAATATAAAACAATGCTCCAATCATCAAGAACGCGGTAAGGCCCAGTGAAATGGGGAACACTGCTAAAATCGTATGATACGTTGGATTCATTGGAAATACGACAAAAATCCAGAAAATACGGACAACACAAACACCGAGCGTTGTTACTGCTGCTGGTAAAACGGAAATTCCAAATCCTCTTAAATATCCTGAAATCACCTCATAATGAATAACGAACACATATGAGGACAACATCACGACTAAACGTACATAACCTTGCGCGATTACTTCCGGATTTCCGTTAAATAAACTAACAAGAGAACGTCCAAAGACCATCACTGATCCCGCTGAAACAAATGTTACCCCTAAGCCCAATAACAAGCATGTCATGAGCACTTGCTTACAACGTTGAATTTTATTAGCTCCATAGTTGGCACCTGTAAATGTTGTACAAGCGTGGCCAAAAGAAGAAACAAGGCTGTATACAACAGATTCCACGTTCAACGATGCACTGCTTGATGCCATGATAATCGTTCCTAATGAGTTAAATCCAGATTGGATGACCACATTCGCAATTGAAAATACAGAGGATTGAATTCCAGATGGAATACCGATCCGTAAAATATTCACTAAAATATCACCATGAATTGGATGGTCAAACAAAGAGTGGAATGAAATCAATTTATCTTTTCGCAAATAAATAAATAAAATAATCGAACTGATCAAGTTAGAAAAAACTGTTGCAATCGCAACACCTTCAACTGTCATATGAAATCCGATGACAAGGATCATGTTTAAAATAACATTGATCACACCTGCTAAACTTAATGCGAATAATGGCAATTTGGTGTTACCAATTCCACGCATAATTGCAGCTTCGAAGTTGTAAAGCAAGATAATTGGCATGCCCATCAAATAAATTTTGATGTATAGGTTAGCCATATCGAAGACTTCGGCTGGCACACCCATCAATTTCAAAACTGGCCCGGAGATCAGCTCCCCAACTAAAGTCACGAATAATCCACCGATGAGTGCAACCCAAATTGAAGTCACACAAGTACGTTTAACACGTTTATCATTATTGGCACCTACTGCATTGGCAATAACAACGTTACTTCCAATTGAGATCCCAATAAACACATTGACTAATAACGAAATTAAAGAGGTACAAGCCCCGACCGCTGCCATACAATGTGCGCCGAGCTCGCCGGTAAATTGTCCAACGACTGCTATATCCGCCGCATTGAACAATTGTTGTAAGACTCCCGTTAATCCTAACGGTAACGCAAATAGAAATACTTTTTTCCAAAGCGAACCTTCGACCATATCCATGCCGCGCGCTTTATTTTTCTTGCTGTTCTCTTGAAAACGAGCAATATCATTTGATTCAAATTGTTTTTCTTCCATTCTACCTTCCTTTCTTTTTTCTCGACTTCTTTTAATTTTTCGCCCTGTCTTTTTGCACTTTTTACAATGATAGGGTTCATCAATGATAAACTAATTTTTTTGATTTTTTAGACAAATTTTTCACGAATCTGTTAATCGGTTTCATTGCTTTAAATAAAAGATTTGTGAAAATTTTGTTTTTTCAATTTTCTGTTGCATTGAAATTGTAAAAATTGATCCCTATTCATTAATTTTTTATTCTGCTATCCTTGAAATGATCTGCACAATTGCAGAAATTTGCTGATGAAAGGAGGCTTTTATGCGCCTGATTTTTCAATATATCAAGAAAAGAAAACTCTTATTATTTCTAAACATCTTGTTTGCATTTAGTTTTATTTTTGCTGAAATCGGGATTCCCTTTTTCTTTGGTCGAATCATTGACACCGGCATCAATCAACGCAATCCCCAAGCAATTCTTTCCGGATTTTGGATCATTGTCTTCGTTAGTCTATTGAGTGCTTTGGGAACATTGTTATTAGTAGTGACTTGTTCGAAAATTGCCACCCAAACTGTGTACGAAATTCGCAAAGACTTATTTGAACACGTGATGAAATTTTCTGTGCAAGAAGTGGAACATTTCTCGATTTCCTCATTGATCACCCGAACGAATGCGGATGCTTATCAACTCATGGTCTTTATGCAAACACTATTGCGCTCAGCACTCTTTGCGCCAGCTATGTTAGTGGTCTCGTTAGTTTTAGTCTTTAAAACTTCAATTTCGTTATCTTGGACAATTGTGATCACCTTACCCATTGTCGTGATTGGCGCAATTGTCATTTTCAAACGCAGTGAACCTCTCTCTATGCGCATGCAAAAATCAACGGACAATATCAATAAAATTCTTCGTGAAGATTTAAACGGCATTCGCGTTGTTCGCTCATTCAACCGCCAAACACAAGAAGAAGTGCGTTTTGATCAAGAAAACCGTAGCTATCAAAGTGTAACGCGACGCTTATTTACGATGATGCGTTCTGCGTATCCAACATTCTACTTTGTGATGAACATCGCCACGTTATTGATTTATTATTTTGGCTCATTGTTTATTTCCCAAAACACCCTCTCTTTAGGAGAACTCGTGACGTTTACGGAATATCTATTTCACTGCATGATGTCGGTATTCGTTGTCTGCGATGTCTTTATGATGTATCCCAGAGCTTCAGTCAGTGCCAAACGTATTGAAGAAGTTCTGAACATGGAACCTTCCATCGTTTCCACTTCTGATACAACACTTGACTCTATTTCTACGATTGAATTTAAAAATGTTAGTTTTTCTTATCCAAATGCAAGTGAGCACTCCCTACAAAATGTTTCTTTCCAAGCCAAAAAAGGTCAAAAGATCGCAATTGTTGGGGCTACAGGTTCTGGCAAATCGACTTTAATTCGTTTAATCAATCGCTTCTTTGATCCGAGTCAGGGCAAAATTCTCATCAATGGCGAAAATATCCAAAACTATTCTTTGACCTCTTTACGGCAAAACGTTGCGATGATTTCGCAAAAAGCTCATATGTTTACTGGGACTATTCGAGATAACGTAACATTTGCCAACCCTCAAGCAAGTGACAAAGACATCGATCGGGCACTGTCTTTATCCTTATCGAAAAACTTTGTGCAAGCCAAGCCAAATCAATTAGAAGATTGGATTAGTGAAGAAGGCAGTAACTTGTCTGGTGGACAAAAACAACGTCTTTCAATCGCACGAGCAATTTGTGCAAAAAGTAGTCTATATATCTTTGATGATTCGTTTAGCGCCCTAGATTTAGCAACCGATAAGAAAGTTCGTCAGTCTTTAGCTCCTATTGCCAAAGATTCTTTGTTCGTTATCGTTGCGCAGCGTATCAGTACAATTATGGATTGTGATCAAATCTTATTATTGGATCATGGGCAACTTGTCGCTAGTGGAACGCATGACGAACTCTACAACCAAAGTGAGTTATATCGTCAAATCGTCTTGAGTCAAATGAATGAACAGGAGGCAATGTCTTATGGCCAATCATAAAACCCCTGTTATTGAAAAACGTTTAACACTCAAACAATGTCTGACCCACCTTTTACGGTATGCCAAACATTATTGGAAAGAATATGTGATCTCATTTGTAAGCATTTTGTTGACTTGCGTCATCTTTATCTTCATGCCTGTAGTAGAAGGAAAAATCATCACCCAGCTTCAACACGACCTTACTGATCTTTACAATCACGTCGCTGGGGCACATATCCATATGGATTTAATTCTTTTAGGTATTGCGAGTTTATCCATTGTGATGCTAGGCAAAACAATCACCCAATATGTTACTTCTATATATTTAAATCGAGCGATTCAAAGCACAATGTACGATTTACGCAAAGCGATTTCGCATAAGATCAATCAATTGCCTATTTCGTATTTTGATGCCCATCAAACCGGGGATTTACTCTCACGAATTACAACAGATGTCGAATCGCTATCCAATGCATTAGTTGTTTCTTTGGATCAAGCTCTTAATGCTTTGATTATGATTCCGGCCATGATGACGATGTTGTTTGTCATCAACAAACAAATCTTTTGCATTGTTTTGATCGGAATTCCTTTGATTTTATTATTGAGCTTTCTTGTTGTTCGCAAAATCCAACCGATCTTTGATCTTCAGCAACAAACGCTTGCGAATATGAGTAGTACGATTAATGAAATGTATAGCGGCATTTCCGAAATCTTGATTTACAACCGTCAAGATTATGCGATCGATCAATTTGAAGAGGTAAACGCAAAGATGAAAGAGGCCGGCTTCAAAGCCCAAGTATACTCTGGTCTTATTGGCCCAGGAAGCAACTTCATTACATATATGGTCATTGCCTTTTCAATCTTAGTCGGATCGTTCCAAGTTTTAAATGGCACGTTAGCTCTTGGTGATCTTCAAGCTGCTATTCGTTATATTTGGAACATCAATGATCCTGTTTCCCGCATTTCGCAATTAACGAATGCTTTACAATCCGGATATTCCGGGATGAACCGTCTGTTTAGTTTCTTAACTTTACCTGATGAAATCCAAAGCCAAACAAAACAAAAGATCAGCGAAGTGCAAACGATTGGTTTTAAACACGTCGAATTTTCATATACAGATCAACCGTTGATGCAAGACATGAACTTCCACGTTCAAGACAAACAAACGATTGCAATCGTCGGTCATACTGGGGCTGGTAAAACGACAATCACCAATTTATTAGAACGCTTTTATGAAATCCAAGGTGGTTCTATTCAAATTAATGACCAAGATATCCGTGATTTATCTTATTCAGATCTTCGTGATCTTATCGGCTTAGTCTTACAAGATCCTTGGTTATTCGAAGGTACAATCGAAGAGAACTTACGCTATGCAAAAGATGGTCTAAGTGAAAGTGATTTACAACACGCCATAGAAATGGCAAGTTTGCAAGAAACCATCCAATGTTTACCGATGGGTCTTCAAACCTCATTGGGAGAAGATGGAGAAAACTTATCTCAAGGAGAAAAACAACTCCTCACAATCGCACGTGCTTTATTAAAAGATCCCCAAATTTTGATTCTCGATGAAGCTACAAGTTCTGTAGACACACGCTTAGAAAAGAAACTACAACAAGCGATGGATGCGATTATGAAAAATCGCACTTGTTTTGTGATTGCGCACCGTCTATCGACGATTGTTAACGCTGATCGCATTATGGTCATCGATCAAGGAAACCTCATCGAAAGTGGAACCCATCAAGAATTATTAGAAAAGAACGGGGCTTATGCCAAACTGTATAACGCCCAATTTCAAGAAGATTTAGATTCACAAGCGAGTGCATCTTAACGATAATCGAATGTAATCTTACAAAATCTAAAATTTTCGTTCAGAATTCTTAAAAAACTTTTAGGAGTAAATTCATATTCTAAAAAGCAGAAAGTTTTATAATAGAGTCATGTATAAAATTATGATTGTGGAAGACGATCCATCCGTCTCCAGCGCATTATCTTCTGTCTTAACAGGCTGGGGATTTGATGCGTATACCACACCAACTTTTGATAACATTCTCCAACAATTTGAAGAATTAAAACCCGATCTTGTCTTGATGGACCTTAATCTACCTGAACGGAATGGATTTTACTGGACTTCTGAAATTCGTAAAACATCATCTGTGCCAATCATCTTTATCTCTAGTGCAGACGAAAACATGAATGTCATCAGTGCCCTCAACCAAGGAGCCGATGACTATATCACTAAGCCTTTCGATATTACCGTTTTAGTCTCTAAAATCCGCGCGCTTTTAAGAAGAACATTCGATTATACTTCACATATCGATTACCTTGAACACAAAGGTGTTCGTCTAAATATTGGAAATAACGAAGTTAGCTTCAATGGTAAAACGATTGATTTATCCAAAAACGAAGCAAAGATTCTTAAGATCTTAATGGAAAACAAAGATACAATCGTCAAACGCGAATTCTTAATGGATGCCTTGTGGAAAACGGATTGTTACATTGATGAAAACACATTATCGGTTAACGTCAATCGACTCCGTCGCAAACTCGAAAGCATTTCATTATTTGACTTTATTCAAACCCGTAAAGGTATCGGCTACATGGTATAGCCGTGATCTATAAAACTAGAAACAGGAACGAACGATCGAGTAACAACTCAAAAAAAGCCATCCGCAACAGGATGGTCTTTTTCTTTATTCAGATGAATTTGCTAAATCATTTCTAAAAAAAGAGTTATCTTTTGCTCGATAACTCCTTTTCAAAACTTAAATATTTAATGATTCATTGCTTTATTGAATCTTAATGATGATGTTTGATTAAACCAAATGCTTTTGATAATTCCATCACAACAACTGGTGTGAAAATCAAACATAAAGCAATCATATACAATTTGCCGGAAAGCATAACAACGCCAAATAAATTAGATACAGGTGTAAATAAGACAACAAGTACTAATAAAGCGGAAACAAGTGTTGCTTGATTTAACTTTTTGTTTGTAAAGATTCCTATTTTGAACAGGGAACGTTCAGAACGCATGTTGAACGCTTGAATAACTTGGGAAAGGGAAAGCACCATAAACGCCATTGTTTGTCCGCCTTCAACTGTTCCCATTCCTTGTTTACCTAAATAATAAGCAATTAAAGATAAAGCACCGAACATCACCCCTTGCAGGATAATGCGGATTCCATAACCATGCGCAAATAAATCTTCGTTTTTTGGTTTTGGTTTGTGATCCATGACATCAGGTTCAACTGGTTCCATACCTAATGCGATTGCAGGAAGGCTATCAGTAACTAAGTTAATCCATAATAATTGCATGGAAAGTAATGGGGATTCATGCCACATTAACATCGCAATAAAGACTAAAATAACTTCCCCAATGTTGGTTCCTAATAAGAATCCAACAACTTTTTTGATATTGGCATAAATGCCACGTCCTTCACGGATAGCATCGACAATTGTCGCAAAGTTATCGTCAGTCAGTGTCATATCTGCTGCTCCTTTAGCAACATCAGTTCCGGTAATCCCCATTGCACAACCGATATCTGCTGCTTTTAAGGCTGGCGCATCGTTAACACCATCACCGGTCATCGAAACAACTTGACCTTTACGTTGCCAAGATTTAACGATACGGATTTTATTTTCTGGGGAAACACGCGCATAAACGGAAATGTTTTCGACTTGTTCATCAAGTTCACGATCTGTCATTGCATCGAGTTCAACACCAGTAATTGCCCGATCCCCTTCTTGCAGGATACCAAGTTGTTTAGCAATCGCAGAAGCGGTTATGACGTGGTCACCTGTGATCATGACTGGACGAATTCCTGCATGACGACAAACATCAACGGCAGCTTTTGCTTCTTCACGAGGTGGATCGATCATACCCACTAAGCCCATGAAGATTAAGTTATTTTCTAATTGTTCAGAAGTTGGTTCTTCTGGAATTTCATCGATTTCTTTATAACCAATTGCGAGCACACGCAATGCGTTTTTACTCATTTCTTCGTTGACTTGTGCTGCCCGCTCTAAATCACCAGCAACACAACGCGAAGCCATCATATCGAATGCCCCTTTAACAATCACGATATATTTGTCATCGATCTTGTTTACAGTGGTCATCAATTTACGATCGGAGTCAAACGGAATTTCTGCTAAACGAGGATATTCACGATTGAGCATTTCTTTTGGTAATCCGTTACGATGAGCCGCTAAAACGATTGCGGTTTCCGTTGGATCCCCGATATGTTGTTCTTCTGTACCATGGAAAACAACATTTCCATCACTACATAACGTACCGTATGTCAAAAGTTTTTTAACCTCATCGGAGTTATGAATCGTAATGTCTTCAGTGTCTGTTGCACCATCAAGATAAGCTTTCACTAAAGTCATGCGGTTTTGTGTCAATGTTCCTGTTTTATCAGAACAAATGACAGAAGCACCACCTAAAGTTTCTACTGCAGGTAAACGACGGATAATCGCATTTTTTTTGACCATCCGTTGTACACCAATCGATAAAACAATCGTAACAATAGCAGGTAATCCTTCTGGAATTGCTGAAACAGCTAAAGAAACTGCAGTCATGAAGATTTCAAGTGCTGGAATTCCATTCATCATTCCCACAACGAAAATAATGGCACATGCACCTAAAGCTAAAAAGCCCAGATATTTTCCTAATTGCGCTAATTTTTTCTGTAATGGAGTTTGTGTTTCCCCTTCATTTTCTAAAAGGTTGGCGATTTTCCCCATTTCAGTATCCATTCCCGTCGCAGTAACAACAGCTGTCGCTGTACCATATGTAATACTGCATCCCGAGAACACCATATTGTTGCGATCTCCTAATGGAGCTTTTTCATCAACAATTACACTCGCATCTTTTTCGGAAGGAACTGATTCCCCCGTCAAAGCGGATTCTTCACTTTTTAAGCTTACGCTACGGATCAATCTTGCATCGGCTGGAATAAAGTCCCCTGCTTCCAAGTGAATAATGTCACCTGGAACGAGTTCAACAGCATCGATGACTTTTTCTTTTCCATCACGTAACACTCTTGCGTGCGGTGCTGATAAACTTTTCAGTGCATCCAATGCTTTTTCGGCTTTACTTTCTTGCATTACGCCCATAATCGCATTCAAGATGACGATGAGCAAAATAAGAACCGGTTCAAAAAATTCTTTAGGTTCTCCTTCAATACAAGCGATCGCAAAAGAAACGATTGCTGCGATAATCAAAATTAAGATCATCACATCTTTGAACTGTTCCGCAAAACGTTGCAAAGTCGTTTTCTTTTTCTTTTCCTTTAACTTGTTTTCTCCAAATTGTGCCCGCTTCTCTTCAACTTGGCTTTGCGTTAAGCCAGTAGTCAAGTCTGACTGAAGGGACTGGACGACTTGATTCGCATCTTCATTGTGTCCTGTCATTGAAGATCCTCCTTCTTTTTGGTTATGTATTGTATTATAGAATTAATTTAAAAAAGTGCATTGGACAAACAATGGGTATCGTCCCATTTTTTCTCGTACGGCTATATTCGTTACATTTTTGACCATCTTTTATCATTTGTCCCAAAATCATCTTGATCAAATCTTAATTATCCAATATTATTAACGATACATAAGGGAGTAGTCAGCGTATTTACGCGGCGATACCAACATGCTGGATATACATCCTGGTGTCACCTTAATTGACGAGACTTATCTGCTGCGGTGGGTGAGTTTCGTCTTTTTTTTCCCATCGTTTCATGACATAGTGAAGGAGAAACAAGTTATGGGAATTAGTGAATTATTATTATTAGCTGTTGGCGTCAGCATGGATGCTTTTGCGGTTTCGATCTGCAAAGGTCTAGCAATGAAGCGTTCAACACTTAAAGCAAGCTTAACTTGCGGAATTTGGTTTGGTGGCTTTCAAGCACTGATGCCACTGATCGGTTTCTTTTTAGGCGCATTATTTGCTTCATCAATTCAAGCAATTGACCATTGGATTGCCTTTATTTTACTGGCCTTCATTGGAATCAATATGCTCAAAGAAGCACTTTGTTCGAAAGATGAATGTGATTGTCAACCAGATGAACAAGATGCTGATTTATCGACCAAGACGATGTTTGTGATGGCCGTTGCCACTTCTATCGACGCTTTGGCCGTTGGCATTTCACTCTCGATGGTTGGCAATGTCAACATTTGGCTTGCGATCACTTTGATTGGCATTTGCACCTGCTTATTTAGTATGGTCGGTGTGAAGATCGGCAACGTTTTCGGTCGTAAATTTGAAACAAAAGCCCAAATTCTCGGGGGAATCATTTTGATTTTAATCGGGCTCAATATCTTACTCGAACATTTAGGTTTTCTCGGTTAATGAATAGGAAAAACAGATATGGCTGACTCCAATATTACAAAACGAGCTTTAGCAAGCTCATTAAAAACATTGATGGAAGATACTCCATTTGAGAAAATTCAAATCGGACAAATCTGCGAACGATGCGAAATGCATCGTAAAAGTTTCTATTACCATTTCATGGATAAATATGATTTATTGAATTGGATTTTCGATTCAGAAATCGCTTCTTACGTCCAAATGCACATCGATCCGCTGGATACTAACCAACATATTCAACGAATGCGCCAAGCGTATCATTACTTATATGAAAATAGAGACTTCTATCGCAAAGCATTAAAAATCGAAGGACAAAATTCATTTAAAAGTCATTTTCGTGATTTCATCCAATCGCACATTAAATCCCAAGCGATCTATTTTTTGTATGAAGATCTTGATGAATTCGAATTAAATGTTTTAAGTGATGTTGCCTTGAGTTTAATTGAGAACTGGCTGATGGATCTAAATTGCATGTCCCCAGATGAAATGACTGATCGCACATTGCGTCTGCTCAATCGCAAATATAATTTCATTACCAATTCATAGAATTTTATGTCAAAAAAGGATGGTCGATTGATCACCCTTTTTTTGTATCTGATCGTGGATAGCTCTTGTATAAAAATCCCTGGAGTCTTAATGAGGACGCCAGGGATTTGATGTTTTATCTTATTTTAGTCTATACACTTTTTTCTAGAGAGAATACGCGTTGGATATGTAAAGCTAGATATCCAATTTCGATTGGTTCGATTTTTTTATTCAACGCTCTTTCCGTCTTTTTGATGATCGATTTAGAAATTTCATAAGCTCGCGGGAATTGGTTTTTCGTAAATTCATCCATATCAATCGATAATTTTTCGCCATTTTTCGTTCGTGCAATGAGATATTTCATATGTGTTAACATTCGCGAATACGATAATGAATGCACATCTACGTTCATCGAGAAAGCTTCTTCTAATTCTTGAATCGATTCATTAATCAACACCGCAAAAAGCATTCCTTCACTCACTTGATCATCACTTCGAGCGGAGTGAATATGAAGTGTGATATAGCCAACTTCTTCATCATTGATCCGAATATCGAGGCGTTGTTCAATAATATCCCGCGCTTTAAGCGCTGCTTGATATTCTTGATCAAATAACAAAGAGATATCGTGAGAAAAAGGGTTAGAAATCACCATATTGTTTCGAATCCGATGGATCGCAAAGGCAATATGATCGCTTAAAGGTAGCAATATACTTGTATCAATATTTCCAAATTCCTTTTTCGCTTCATCAATAATTGCGCTCGCAATTTCCAAATAAATCGGATCATTTTTTGTAACCGCAGGGATGAGATCTACTTTCGCTTCATGGCGATAAGCCACATCACCATCTCTGGGAATAAATTGTTGATTCATGTGCTGACCAAAACCAACCCCATTCCCAATAAAGATCACTTCTTCTTGGGTCTGGGTGTCAATGGTCAAAAGCGCATTATTATTTAAAACCTTTCTAACCTTAAACATACCTATCTCTCTTCATTTATCGTGACATTGACTAATACACTTTTAATACTTCTTCTTTTTGTTTTACCGGACCAAGTTTTGTGATTTCTACTTTACTATCTGGTGATAAATTTGTGAAGACCAAAGCAATCGCATCACTCGGCGCATTTTTCTTAATGAATTCGAGATCAAATTTTACAAGCAAATCGCCTTTTTTAACCGTTTGACCCGCTTCAACAAATGCGGTAAATCCTTCACCATTTAGATTAACAGTATCTACACCAATGTGTAGTAAAATTTCATTTCCTTTTTCACTTTTTAAGCCAATTGCATGTTTTGTTGGGAATACGAGTTCAACAGAACCATCACATGGTGAATATACTTCACCTGTTTCGGAAATAAACATGACTCCATCGCCCATCATTTTATTCGCGAATGTTTCATCTGGCATATTCGTAATTAAATCGATGCTACCATCTGTAATTGACGCAAAAGTTTCGAGAATTGTTTTTTCTGTTTTTGTTTCAACAACTTCTTGGATATCTACTTCTTCTGTTTCGTCATGATCACCACTTAAGTAATCTTCTAAATGGCTTTTAATCACACTGACTCTTGGTCCATAAATAACTTGTACACCATTACCTTTACGGATAATTCCAGCTGCTCCACTAGATTTTAAGAGTGCTTCATCGACTTTTTCTTGATCAAAAACCGTGATTCGCAAACGTGTTGCACAAGCATCGACATCACTAATATTCGCTTTTCCACCTAATCCTTTTGTGATCAGTGCAGATTGTTCGTCTTTCGCTGATGCCGCACCATTTGCTTTTTTCTCATTCACATCAGCTCGTGTATATAATTTTGTTTCTTGATCATCATCTTCACGACCTGGTGTTTTGTAGTCATTTTTCGTAATCAAGAATTTGAAAATCGCAAAGTATAGGATGAAGTAGAATACACCAACAATCACGATCCAAATCCAGTTTGTTTTGGCATTCCCTTGCATAATCCCAAATAATGTCATGTCGATTAAACCACCAGAGAAAGTCATTCCGACACCAACATTGAAGATATGCATCAACATGTAAGCTAATCCGGCAAAGATGCAGTGAATTACATATAACAATGGCGCAATAAATAAGAAAGTAAATTCAAGTGGTTCTGTAATTCCTGTTAACATGGACGTTAATGCTGCAGAAAGTAATAATCCCCCAGCAACTTTCTTTTTATTGTCTTTGGCGCAAGTGTACATCGCAAGCGCAGCACCTGGTAAACCAAAAATCATTAATGGGAATTTCCCAGCCATAAATCTTGTTGCTTCAACTGAGAAACGTGTTGTATTTGGATCTGCTAATTGTGCAAAGAAGATATTCTGTGCCCCTTCGACTAAAGTTCCGGCAACTGTAGCTGTCCCCCCAACACCAGTCTGCCAGAATGGCAAATAGAAAACGTGGTGTAAACCAAATGGAATTAAAGCACGTTCCATAAATCCATATACCCAAGTTCCGGCATATCCAGAACTTCTTACGATATCACCAACTGCATAGATTCCATTTTGGATCGAAGGCCAAATAAATGACATTAAAATTCCAACAAGTAAGTAAACTACCGCACTGATAATTGGAACAAAGCGGGATCCTCCAAAGAATGAGAGAACTTGCGGAAGTTCGATCGTATGATATTTATTGTGTAATGCAGAAACACCTAATCCGACGATAATCCCGCCGAATACACCCATCTGTAACGATTGAATTCCCACAACCGATGTAATAGAACCCGCTGGTAAAGTTTCGGCAAGTCCTAAAACTTCAATCATTGCGCCAATTGAAGCATGCATGATAAAGAAGGCGATTGCGGCAGATAAAGCAGCAACTTCTTTTTCTTTTTTAGCCATTCCAATCGCAACGCCCATAGCGAAGATAATCGGTAAGTTGGCAAAGACGATATCTCCTGCTTTAGACATGACGCTGAACAGATCAAACATAATTGTTCCTGGACCAAAGATTGACATCAATCCATAAGCCTCAAGCATTGTCGTATTGGTGAATGATCCACCAATCCCTAGAAACAAACCGGCAACAGGAAGAATAGCGATCGGTAACATGAAGCTTCTTCCGACACGTTGCAAAACACTAAAAATTTTGTCTTTCATTTTTTTCTCCTTTCGACAAAATTTCTATGTATCTATGCGTGCATGAATTACTACAATATGATTTTCAGATAAAAAAAATGCAGGCATAAATACAATAGAAAAAACAAGTAGTTAAAACAGATGTTTATTTCTATCAAATTAATGCCTACATGACTAGTAACACTTTTGATGATCCTATCATCGCAAGTTGAACTTCGTTTGTCAATTTTATATTTTACTTTTCCGCTTTTAAATGAATGATCTCTAACAAAAACATTCTCAATTCAACATATGCGACTTTAATTTATTCATGAACACTGTAATACTCTAAACCCAATAAACTTTTGCGAATACAAACTCGACGACTATCGCCAATAGAAGTTTTTAAATACTGACTTTTCGACACGTTAAACTCTTGTTCTTCACCACGCCAAGAAGCAATCAGCTCATAATCCGTCAAACTATTGCCTGTATCGACATCTTTATCTGTAATCACAATCGTTTCATGAGTTGGCTTTTCAAACGTCAATAAGAAACTGACCGGGAAAGTTATCGTAAATGACATCATCAAAACTGCGAAAACTACTGATAATTTCCGAACAAATCGTTGGGGCACTTTGATCCGTACCGATTTGATCACAAAAGGAATGAATAAGACAACCGCTATAATCGATGTCGTTTTAAAATAGGCAATTTGATCATATCCAAATGTATTTGCCGAAGTTAAGTTTAAAAGTAGGGCAATTGCGGCACCCAAAAATGGCATTTGGAGCATGACTTGTTCGCCTTTTTTAGTCTTCGTTTCGATGTAAATATACGGATAATACCACAGGTATACCGCATAAGATCCTAGAATCACTAAAACAAATAAAACCATCATCAGCTTTCCGCCAACGACAAAAGCTATTCCATCTAATGCAATCAAGACAATGCCTAAAACACGCAAAAATCTCTTCGCTTTTTCGAAATCGAATCGACAACGATCGGAAGAAATACTGTCGATTGTTTCTGTCTCTTGCACAATAGATTGATAATAATTTCGTTCTATCGCATTCAATGTTCCCACATATTTCGATACATCTTTTTTCTGCTCTAACAATTCTTCAAAATCGACAATTTGTACTTCATGTTCTGCTAAAGCATCAAAGAGTAGGTCAGAGTTTCCAAAAATAGAATCTAATGTGACCAATCGATTATAACCACGATCAATCAAAGCCATTTGGGTTCGATTCCCTAATGGAATCAATAATAAGCATCGAATCTCAGAAAAACGCACTTCTATTGATTTTTTTAAAACATAATTGAAAGTCAGTGTATTGTGATCGATCACAATTGTTTGTTTTTGGTACGCAAGTAATAGCGCAATGCCTAAAAACGTAAAGGGGAAAAAACAAAGTGCCATCAGAAAATGACCGGCGATAAGAGGTACAACCCACATCAGCCCAAAAAGAACAGTCGTGATGATCCCTAATACTTTGACAAACTTCGAACAACGAATGACTTGTTTTTCCATAATGATCCCTACTCTTTAATTTTCTTCTATTTGAACACAATACTTAACGCATAAA
>Jeb_p2__coassemble_743_pt1 | contig 33421 bp, 35 predicted proteins | sample Jeb_p2__metabat2_high_PE_029 | metagenome-assembled genome bin Jeb_p2 | reverse complement strand
AATAAAATCCTACCAGGGAGACCATTTGTATGAATGGATCTCCTTTTTTTGATGCTTTTTTGCAAGAAATCAAGGAACTGGCTAGCTTGGTATTTATAAAGGTCATGTTGGCATTTTTTTAGAAAAAATGGGTATACAAATCGAGTTATGATAAAATAAAATTGATAAAAGATAGTAATGATATTATGTTTAACGTTATGTTCAATCTAATGATATTACTATAATAGATTGGAGACGTATACCAATTGGCTATTATAAGAATTTAATACAAACGAATTTATATTTTGAAAAAACATAATATAGGAGAAAAATAATATGACTAAAAAATTAAAAATTATTTGCTATCTGGAGTTACGACATTAACAATGTTATTAACTTGTGTTACCGACGTACACGCATTACGTGTCACTAAATCATTTAAATATGATCATAATACTGTCACTGGTCAAGACTCAAATTACCATGACTATGAATATGTAGATATTCCACTGCATATGACTGTTCAAAAAGCATCTAAAATTAATGCAGGCAGTGGGTGGAATTACATTCGATATCAAGTTATTTATTATTATGGAAGTAACGGGAATATCTATTATTGATCAATAGAATCAATTATAAAAATGAATAAAACAAACCTGTATAACGTAGGTGACCTCGTATTGAAGGTGGGTGCTTTATGATCGAACTCAAGAATATTTGTTTGTATACCCGACATACAATTCTTAATGATGTTAATTATGTATTTTCAGATCAAAAAATCTATGGAATTGTCGCGATTAATGGATCGGGAAAAACAACCTTATTTCGTACTATGGTTAATTTGCGAAAAGCTCAAGGTGGAAAAGTTCTATTTGACCATCAATCAGTTGAATTGAAACGAAGTGAAGTGTTTTATTTTGAAACGGCAGAATGGTTAGATCGGAATTTAAATGGCTATGATTATTTAAGTTTTGTAAAAAAACTTTGGAATTCATCTGTTGATCTAGATGAAATCATTGAAACTTGGAAAATGAAAGATTTTATTAAAATTCCGATCAAGAAATATTCTCTAGGTATGAAGCAACGATTAATAATCGCAATGTATTTAACAAGTGATGCGAAGTATATGATTATGGACGAAATCACGAATGGTTTAGATGAAGATTTTAGAAACCAATTCTTTAAAGTCATTATTGATTTGAAACGACAGGGAAAAACGATTTTATTGTCATCTCATTATAAAGATGAAATTACCGAGTATTGTGATGTTGTCCTGCAAATTAAAAACAACCAATTAAGTGAGGTATCCTTATGACTTATGTGTTTCTCACTTTAAAACGAGTTTTTAAAAATAAGTTAAACTATATTCCGTTTTTTTTGATCGCAATATTCATTCCTGTTATGTATGTGGGCATCCATAACGCCGCAGTTGATGAAGTAAATGGATCTGAATACTCAATGCAAGAAGAACTGAATTCGGTTAGGGAAGATATCCCCATTTTCGAAAACTTGCTCAATTCTACAGAGCTTACGGAAGATGAAATCCTTCAAACGAAACAGAATTTGACTGTTGCGCAAGAACGTGAAAAACATCTTGCCGCAAAGGTACAAGCTTACCAAACAAAAAAATGGGATCAGTTTTATCAAAGTGATGTGGCTTTAATCGATTTGATGATTAATTCTGTTCGTCAGTCACCGCAAATGTATGGGGCTGACTTGCTGGGTATTTTAGATGCGAATCAAGATTACTCTGAATATATGTCAACAACCGGGTTGGGATTTGATAGTCGATTTGCACCAGTACAAGGAACGAGTTATGCCATTAAAGTGTTTGATGACTTCTATCCAATCATCTTGATTTTATTATTAACGTATTTTGCTTCTTTTGTTTATTGTTCAAGTCGTGTTGGCGGCTTAGACTATGAAGACTTGATTCCAAAATCATATTTAGCTAAACAAATGTTGCGTTTATTGGTTGGTGTGATTGTCGGAATGATAATTATTCTTTTCTTGTTTGGGTTATGCCTGTTGTGTGGATTGATTGGCAGCAGCATAGGTGGACTCCAAACGCCAATTTTGTTCTATACATTAGAAGGAACAACGAAGTTTGTTTCCATCGGTTCACTGCTATTTGAATTTTTAGTTTTATCAATACTGGGCATGATGTTGATCGTAAATTTAGTTGCTGTGTTTTCACGATGGATGACGAAGCAGATGGCGTGCTTTTTTGTGAGTTTGATTGTAGTTGGAGGATTGATGTGGTGTGTACAAGAGATTGCTCCTTTACATTCTTTTATGCAATTCTTGCCATTTACTTACTTGAATCCGATTCAAATCGTAACCCAAGAGTTGATGACCACGACCTCTAATCCGCAAGTGAATTTTATGTTCGGAACAATTGTTCTTGTGACCAGTAATCTTATGTTGATGGGAATTTATTATTGGATTCAAAAGCGTTCTAAGGAAGTGGTAGTTTGAGTGCTTATTTAAATTTTGCATTGAAACGACTCGCAAAACGCAAATCAAACTACATGATCCTTTTGTTTTGCATGGGAATTGTCTCTGTGCTTTTTGTGATGAATTTGCGCTCACAAAATACATTGAGCGAAACGTTAACTTCGCAAATCGCTATATTTGAAGAAGATAACGAAAAAATCACGAAAGTGATGGAAACTTTAGACCCAGCAAGTGAAGAATATCAATTGTATCAAGATCATACGAACAACAATGACTTGAATGTTATTGAGTATCAAAAAGCAATCGATTTATTTGAAGCGCAAGAGTGGACAAAATTCTATGCCCAATACGGAAAGCTTTTAGATGAACAAATTGAGATCATGAATAATACTTTGCAGACATCCCAACAAGAAGGAGAATATGACACGATATTGGCGGGTATGAATAAACAAAAACAATATATTGAATACCTAGCCGAAAATCATCTGGAGTATGAAAACCAAGATTTTCCAATATTTGGTTTTACATTTACGACATCGCTCGTTCAATTCTTTTTGCCGATTTTGATGATCGCAACGTGTATTTACGTGATTACTCAGCTCTATACATTTGATGATGATAAAAATATTTCCATCGGCAATTTATTCCCGATCAACCAGTTTAAATTGTTGGTGTTAAAGTTGGCACTCGGAATCATGATCTCGCTTGGGATTGTTTTTGTGCTTGTCGCGTTTTCGTTTTTACTTTCATCAATCGTGACGATGAATACGGGACTGAATTATCCAGTGATCATTGAACGCTTAAATGATATTTTGCAGGTTATTCCAGTTCAAACTTTATTTATGCAATGGGGAGCACTTATAGTTTTATTCGTGATTCACATGAATATCTTTACGTATCTTATTTCTCGGTTTGTTCGTGAAGAAGTTTCATTGTTGTTAAGTTTATTGTGCTTCATCATTGGTCTGGCATATTTACCGAATTTTATCGGGTTACTTCAACCGATTGCGCAGTTTTTGCCGACAACTTATCTCCATTTCATTGACATTTTGAATGGAGCGTTGGCGAATAAGTGGAACAATATGAGTTTATCTTTTAATACTGGAACGATCGCATTAACGATATGGAGTGTCCTTGAATTTGGGTGCTTGTTGTTTTTACAAAAGAAGGATTCCAGTCTAAATAGATCAATGGCTGCTTTTAGAAAATGTTATACGAAAAAATAGAGGTTGACTTTGGTTAACAAATCACGAGTAGATGTAATCATGATCATTCACATTTACCTGGCTTGTTAACCTTTTTAAGTTAGCCATGATGCCAATAAACTTTTGGAATCTATGTAACACCATGTGAGATTTTGCGACTTAATTAAAAAAGTGGTTCTAAGTAAAGCTGTGTGGGATTTGTCTTTTGGATAAAAAATTTAAATCTCATTTTCGCAAAAGAAAAGAATGTTCCGTGATGAAGAACATTCTTTTTTTGATTGATGTTTTGAAATTGAATTAAGAAAAATCAAACTCATCTTCTTCAAGAATTGGATCATAAAGAAGATTGGAAAGATCAGTCCATCCCATTACACCATGGTGTTTAACTTGGGCACGATCATTCCAAATATTCACTAAATGGACGGTTGTACCAGCTTGTAAAGGCAATTCGTAATTTGTATAGTTTGATGCAAATCCGTTCACGATAAAGTCATTATCGATCCAGACATGACGGTGTAAATGGTCAGAATATACGTAAGATTCCTTTTCACCTCGTTCAACTATGTCAACTTTACTGTTCGTATGGTTGATGAAAAAGGATCCTTCGTTTTTTGGTTGTGTTGTATGCAAGACACGAACTTTAGGTAAATCATCGGTATTGACTGTACGCATGAAATTTCTTCGCAAAATCAGGGCATTGAGTTGTCCTGATTTTTTTAGTACGTTTCCACCATCGATCGAATAAATGTTTTTTCGACGATCATAGCGAGGGTTAAACTCAGGGAAAAAAGAGCAATATTCACTGACTGGCGTATGCCCAACAACCACCATGCGATTGAATTGGTGATCTTCTTTTTCGAATTGGAAACGCGTCATAATGTCTTTAAAATCATCTGCAAATGTTTCTTCATTCGAGATCCCGGAATGAGCAAAAATGGTCGTTGGAGTCGTGATGACATGGGGTAAATCATTTAAAAATGAGAGCTCAGCTAAGTATCGTTTTCTTAGCTGCATACATAGCTGATCCATATCAGTGTTTTCGTTAAGCGGTTCGAGTCCTGATTCAGCGATCATCTCATGAATCAATGAGGCTTTTCGCTGAAGTAAAACGCTCTTTAAAAAGTCTAAGCGATAGGAATACAAAACGTTTTTAGCAACGAAGTCATTGTTGCCCATTAAAGCATAAAACTCTTTATCTTCACGAGCTTGCTTCATAATAAAACGCAAAGTTTCTAAATTTTGTGGACCTTTTTCGATTAAATCACCAACAAGAATGAGGCGGTCTTCCTCAGGGTTATAATCTACTTTTGCAAGTAATTTACGATAAGTATCAAGGGCACCGTGAATATCGGAAATTGCGATTGTTCGCCCTTGAAAATAATCTAAGTTCTGTACTACAGGTTTTCTATTCATTTAATTAAATACCTCAAAAATTGGGGCGTGATTTCTTCCCAAGAGGCTTCACAGTGTTCACCATAAGGTTGAACATCAAATTGAATGTGAATGCCTTTTTTTAATAAAATATTTGCTAATTCAGTTAACACCTTTGTTTCTGAAATAAACTCATGGCCAGTACTTCCTTCATGTGCGCCCCACGAGACATATAAGCCACTTGGCATTTTAATATGACTTTTTTTAGCCGTATAAAAAAGGGAAGTGTGAATCGGTAACACATATGGAGATAAGGCAACGACACGTGAAAAATATTGCGAATACATACAGAGTGCATAGATTGCCATTAACCCTCCACAACTTGAACCAGCAATCCAAGTGTTCATACGATTTGGAATCGTAGGAAAGTGCAAATCGATGTAGGGTTTTAGCGTATCAACGATAAAATCCATAGTTTGTTTGCCTTTTGCCTCGATTGTTTCATCAAATTCGGGGTCGTAGAAAGGATAAGGTGCATATTCACTGACTCGTTCGTTGCCATTGTGATTGCACTCTAAACCAACAACAATAATTTTCTTTTCCAGTTCATAGAGTGGATTTAACATACGCCATGAACGACCAAATGTTGCATCTTCATCAAAGAACAAGTTATGTCCATCAAACATGTAAAGAACAGGATAAGTTTCTTGTGATGAGATGTAATCATCCGGTAAATACATGTGGATTTTGATATTTCGTTCGAGCTGAGTGGAAAATAAATCAAATTTTACAATCATTCGGGATTAATATCGGATTTGCGAGCAAAGGAGTCTTTAAAAAATTCGTTACGGCGATCTTCATCTGTAAAACGAGCTTTGATTGTGACATTGCCCATTGCACTCGCAAATGCCGGCGGTAAAACTTCTACACCGAGTAGTTCTTTTTCGTATTTTTCCATCAGCATCTCTAAAGAATTAACGTAATCCACACCCGTACGACGTCCAATAAAACCAGCGGAATAGTCGGCTTTTTCATGCATAGCGCATTCTTGTTTTAATAATACTTCTGCCCATAAACGATAAATATCTTCGTTGTATGAATAATTGATTAAATCAGGACAGAATCCTCCAGGTGGTCTGAAGTTCATTTCTAACGCAACAAGATCTCCTTTTTTACCGATTCCTTCTTGATCATGCTTTAATTCAAAATATTCACCATGGAAAAAGCGGTTTTTAATACCAAAGGAATTGATCACGCGTTGGGCGACTTCTTTACGTTCTTGATCAACAATAAAGTTGTAATAAGAGCCGACTGAGTCGTGATTTTGGACAGAATCCATACAATTTGACACATAGTCCATTGAACAAAGAAAACGAATATTTCCTTTGGCATCGGCAATTCCATCTAATGTGGTGACATGTCCATCGATGAATTCTTCAAGAATCATTTGAATATTCAAAGATTCGGCTTGATTCCAATATTGTTCAAGTTCATGTTCATTATGGATATGCCATGTATGGCTTGAACCGACACCGACATCTGGTTTTAAAACAAGATTCCAACCGTATTGATTCGCAAATGTTTTCGCTTGGTCTAAAGACGAAACTAAACAATAAGGTGCAACTGCAAGTCCTGCTTTTTCATAATAAGATTTCATCGCAGACTTTGATTGAAATATATGGATTTGTTTATAGCTAAATCCAGAAGTGACATGAAAGTCATCGCGCAATTTGGCATCTAAATCTAACCAAGCCTCATTATTGGATTCAATCCAGTTTGGCTTACCATATTTGAATGCAAAATAGGCAACGGCACGATAAACTTCATCATAGTTATGGAAAGAGGAAACTTTATAACACTCATCAATATGTTTGATAAGCTGCGGATTGAGGGTGTTGTAGTCCGTGTCAATTACGGCGAGCACACGAGCACCCATTTCTTTTAATCCCCGACAAAACATCCAATAATTATCTGGATAGTTCGGGGAAATAAAAATGAAATTTTCCATGTGTTTTCCTTTCTATTGATCAATCGTATCAATGTATTTCAACCATTGAATATAATAGAATGGATCTAACTAAGTTCGGCCCATTCTACCCATCGGATGTAGGGGGACGATCAAAAGAAAATAATTGGAGTTTTCTTTGATATACATTCAAGGGATTTCTCTTAGGATCAAACACAATGATAAGCGAAGAAAAACAAGATTGAAATTAATATGAAACAAGAATGAAAATTTATTCTTGTTTTGTTTCAATTTGTTCAAGTTTTGCGTGATAGATCGCTAAAATTGTTTTACCATCGCGAATCTGGCCTGTTTTGACCATTTGATACGCATCATTCAGATCGATCCATTCAAGAGTGATATCTTCAGTTTCATCCATGGCTAGACGATGTTTGGCTTGGCGAGGATGAATTGCCGAGTATACATAAATTACTTCGCTATCGTAGCCTGGAGTTGGCCAAAAGGCAGTGATCAAAGAAAGATCATCCGCTTCCATGCCAGTTTCTTCATTGAGTTCACGCATCGCACAAACTTTTGGATCTTCGTTAGGATCAATGGTTCCAGCAGGGATTTCGAGTGTCGATACGTTACCAATGCCTGCTCTAGTTTGACGGACGAATAACATTTTGTGATCGACAATGACACAAATGGCCGCTCCTCCAGGATGAACGACTAAATCGCGCAACATCATATGTCCATTTACATCCATTTCTTTTTGATAAACGGAAAAGATTTTTCCTTTAAAAATTTCTTTTTGATTCATATGGCAACCTCTTTTATCTATAAACTTGATGTCATTAATTGACACAAGTTAAAAATGCTTGAGTAATCGCATTAGCAATACGTGCTTGGAATTTCGTATTGGAAATTTTGTCGTAATCGTTAGGATTGGTGATATATCCAATTTGGAGCAATAAAGCTGGTGTTTCAGTATCTTTTAATATCGCAAAAGAATCGTAATGATCGGTGTCGATTCCTTCATCACGGGTATAACTCGTTGCGCGAATTTGATTGGCCATTTCTTTAGCGAGATCTTCAAGTTCTAAATTGTTTGGTTGAGTGAAGATAGAAAAGCCACGATGAAGTGAGGTGTCTTGATTTAATGAGAGAGACAAAATATAATCTGCATTTACTTCTTTTGCTTTGGTTAAACGAATTGTTTCACATTCATCTTCTGTTGAACAAGCGGGAACATCGTCATACCAACGTGAGTACTCGACTTTATAACCCGCTTTTTCTAGAGAACTACCAATCGATAAAGCAAGCTGCATCAATAAATCTTTTTCCGAAATTTGATTTTCGGCACTATAACCAACATCGCTTCCGCCTCTTGTTGGATCAATATAAATCGTCGCTTGGGATGTTGCTTGTTTTGTTTCTACATCGTTATTTGTTTTTAAAGCAGAACCATCAACATAAACGGGGATTTTATCTTTGCGAGCAGCTTGGTTGCCGACAAAATTGGGTTCGACAACAAGAAGGATAAATAAGGCGACAAATAAAAAAGCAACTGCACGTTTCATACATTTTCCTCCTGATTCAAGATTTGATTTCAAATGGGTAAAACAGCGTATGATTCAATCCATAATATGGATTGGATTGGGCTATATGAATTGTAAACAAATCAAGTCAAAGCACGCAAAGAAAGAACTGTTTTTTTCAATAAATGATGTCGTTTGTTTTGTTTCATATCATTACTTGCAAATGAAAGCGATTGCCTTGAATTCGATTTTTCACGAGAATTGAAACGTGAACAAATTTTTCCGACTCATTTATTCGATTTGATACAATCGAAATAATGTCTAAAATATAGAATGACAAATCCTATACTCTTTGTGTCTGTTTCATTGAATGGAAAGAGCATCTAGACGTATTGACGATTTGGCTTTAATTAAAGAACAACTTTTGTGTGTTATATAAAATAAAAATTAGTAAGTTGTTGTCACACTAGAAAGGACTTGTATGGAATTTAATGTCAATCTTGAGCAATTTGAAGGACCGCTTGATTTAATGCTCCATCTTGTCCATGAACAAAAACTGGATTTATTTGAACTAAACTTGGAAATTCTTGCAACGCAATATGTGAAGTATATTCGAGAAGCGATGCAAATAGGTTTAGATGTTTCTAGTGAATATCTTGTTGAATTTTGTGGCTTGATGGAATATAAATCCAAACGCTTATTACCCAAAAAAGAAGTTGAGAATACGGAAGACAACTATCAAGAAGACCCAGCAAAAATTATGGCCATGCGCTTACGAGAATATGAGCGTTGTAAACAAGAAGCCAAATTATTAGAAGACAAATATAAACAACGCCAAACCCATATCGATAAAGCGCCAGCAAGTTTAATTGATACTTGGTCTACGCAAGCCGATTTATCGCAACCATTATCACTAAAAACAGCTGATTTACAACGCGCATTTGAACGGGTAATGCGTCGTTATCAAATCATGCAACCGTATGAAACGAAAGTCGAAGTCAAAGAATTATCAGTAGAGGAACGTATCGAGCAAATTCTCGCATTAGATATTTTTACAAGTGAGCCTATTCATTTTGAACAATTATTAATGGATACACACTCACTTCATGAAGTGGTGGTGACTTTTTTAGCGTTACTTGAATTAATACACGCCGATCAAGCCATCGCCTATTGTAACGAGGAGGATGAAATATGGATTCAGAGAATCTTATAAACCGGATCAAGCCAATTGTTGAAGGACTCGTTTTTACGAGTGGGGAAGATGGTTTGTCTTTAATCCAGATTCAATCCGTTTTAGAGTGTACCCGCGATGAAATTGGTCGCGTTTTAGAACTGTTACGCCAAGATTACTTAGATGAACAAAAAGGGATTGAACTTGTTAAATATGGTGGCCGTTGGAAATTTGTGACCAAAGAATCAGTCTATCCCTATGCATCAAGATTGTATGCTAAAGCCCAAAATAACACGCTTTCCGCTGCAGCGATGGAAGTCCTTTCTTTAGTTGCTTATCGCCAACCAATTACGCGTGTTGAAATCGATGATATTCGTGGTGTATCCAGTGAGATGATGCTTAAAAAGCTACAAGCTCGAGATTTAATTGAAACGTGTGGTCATAAAGAAACGATTGGACGACCACTTTTATATCAAGTCAGCGCACGCTTTTATGATACATTTGGTTTAGAAAGCTTAGAAGATCTACCACAAACAGAACAAAAACAAGGACCAGATAATTTGTTCTACCAACCAGATTTTAGTGAAGTTCATCAAGAAGATCTCACTGAACAAAATCAGCAAGAACAACAAGACAATGTACAAACTTCACAAACTCAAGAACAAAATCAGGATAACTAAGAAAGGAATGAGTGATCATGCAAGAACGTCTTCAAAAAGTTATTGCCCAATCGGGTGTATGTTCTCGTCGCAAAGCAGAAGAATTAATTTTGGCAGGTAAAGTCAAAGTAAACGGAAAGACTGTTTCCATTTTAGGGACCAAAGTTTATCCAAGCGATCGCATTATGGTGGATGGGCAATTGTTATCCAAAGAAGAAAAAGTTTATTACGTTCTCAATAAACCTAAAGGTTGTGTAACAACCGCTAAAGATGATAAAGATCGCAAAACGGTTATGGATTACGTTCCAAGTGGAGCTCGCCTTTTTCCCGTCGGGCGTTTGGACTACGATACATCTGGCGTTTTGCTGATGACCAACGATGGTGCTTTTGCGAATAAAATGACACATCCACGTTATCATTTGCCTAAAACCTACGAAATTAACTTGCAAGGCATCTTAAGTGATGAAGATGTCAAAAAATTACGCCGCGGGTTTACCCATAATGGCGAAAAGTTTGCCTCCGCTAAAGTCTTTATTAAAAATACAGACTTTGCTCGTGATCGCATGTTATTAGATTTAACGATTTATGAAGGACATAATCACCAAGTAAAAAACATGATGGCTGCATTAGGTCATCAAGTGCGTCGTTTACATCGTTCTCGTTTTGGCTTTGTGACGGTGGATGATTTAAGACCAGGGGAATGTCGTCGTTTAAAACCTTATGATGTGCGCAAACTCATTGCCATGAGCGAGGAGAAAAACTAGTGAAACAAGTTTTTTATGCAAAACCATTAAATGTTGGCGATGTCGTTGAACTGGATGAAAAAACTGCTCATCATCTTTTCGATGTCACGCGTACAACCTCTAAAGAAACAATTCGCATTGTTGATTGTGATCATCAATTGTTTTATGGTCATGTGCAAACGAAACCATGGATTGAAATTGTTGAAAAACTCGATAATCAAAATCAAGGAAAATTAGACATCACATTATGTGCAGCTTTAATTAAAGCGGACAAATGGGAATGGATGTTGCAAAAAGCGACAGAACTTGGTGTGAGTCGTATTGTTCCATTTACATCTAAAAACACGATGATTCAAATCGAACCCAAAAAAGCAGACCGAAAATCAGAACGCTGGCAAGCAATTTGCCAAGGAGCATGTCAACAATCGAATCGCACAGATTTAGTCCAAATTGAGCCTATTTGTACCATTCAGGAATTAGATCGCTATAAAAGTCAGATGAATGTTTGTGCTTGGGAAAAAGAAGCGCTAGAAGATCATATTTGTTGTACACTGAACAAAATTGATCAGTCTGTCACATTTGTGATTGGTCCAGAAGGTGGAATTACAGCACAAGAAGCAATGGCGTTAGAAGAAAAGGGTTTTGTTCTTTGTTCTTTAGGAGAAAACATTTTACGAGCTGAAACAGCAGCTTGTTATGTTTGTGCGACAGCGCAATATGCTTATTCGACAAATTTAGCAAAAAAGCTTGTCGACAAAGAAATTGAAACAAAAGAGATACAATAAAGTTTGCCAAAGACATTTGTGTCTTAAGCAAACTTTTTTTACAAGAAAAGACGATCAAATCGTATTGAGGAGAATGAATGAAGACGTTTACGATTGAAACGTTAGGCTGTAAAGTCAACGAATACGAATCGGCATTCTATACCTCACTTTTAGAAGAACACGGCTATCGCCAAGCTAAAAGTGATGAAAAAGCAGATGTCATTATTATAAATACATGTACAGTCACCAATACGGCTGCAGCAAAATCGCGTCGTAAAATATCGCGATTAAAACGCGAAAATCCCCATGCATTTGTCGTGGTGGTTGGTTGCTATGCCCAAGTGGTTGAGCAAGAAGAAAGAGATTCTTTACAAGCAGACTTATTGATTGGGGCATCACATAAAAATGAGCTCGTTGATTTAATCGAAAAAGCGCAAAATACGCATGAGCCGCATCAAAAAGATTTTGTCGAAAATTCACGAGATCTTACTGAATTTGAATCGATGCCAATTGGGGTGTTTGAAGGTCAACATCGCGCATTTTTAAAGATTCAAGATGGTTGTAACCAGTTTTGTACGTATTGCCAAATTCCTTTAGCAAGGGGATTTGAACGCTCACAAATTCCAAGTGAAGTCGTTTCTAGTGCGCAAAAATTAGCTCAAAATGGCCATTTAGAAATTGTTTTAACGGGTATTCATACCGGACGCTATCACTTTAGAGAAACGGATCTTTGCGATTTACTGGAATTGTTGCTGGAACAAACTCCAGAACAAGTTTGTTATCGTTTATCGAGCATTGAAATTACAGAAGTGAATGATCGCATTTTAGATTTAATGGCGAAAAATCCACGCATTTTACCGCATTTACATATCCCATTACAAGCTGGTGATAATCGCACACTCAAACGCATGAATCGCCCATATACAGTAGAAGAATTCATTGCTCGCATTGAGGAAATTCGCGCTAAAATCCCGAATATATCTATTTCTACGGATGTTATTTGTGGATTTGTACAAGAAAGCGATGATGAATTTGAAACGACGAAAAAGACGATTGAAGCATGCCAGTTCTCGTTTTTACATGTGTTCCCTTATTCAAGACGTAAAGGGACCGCAGCGGATCGCATGACGGGTTTTGTTGATGGTAATATTGCCAAAGAGAGAACAGATCAATTGCTTGAACTCTCGAAAACATTGCGCCAACACGATATGGAACGCTTTATGCATACCCAAGTATTGATTGAACGAGAAGACGTTCATCATCCAAATTGGTATCTCGGTTATACTTCACAATACCATCCAGCGACAATTTATAGCGAGGTTCCCCTTAAAGGGCGACTAAATGTTAAAATAGATAAAATTGAAAACGGACGTTATGTCGTTTCACACGAGGCTGAAAATGAGACTATCTAAAATATTCAAGAATGTCCCAACTGTAAATACAGAAGGACTTTCTTTTGATTCACGAAATGTGAAACCGGGGGATACATATTTCTGTCTTCCTGGTTTAACGTATGACGGTCATGATTTTATTGACCAAGCAGTAGAAAAAGGAGCGATTGCGATTGTTCACTCCAAAGTGATTGACCATCCAACTAGTGGGGCAGTCTACATTCGTGTCGATGATACAACGAATGCGATGAACCAAGCAGCACGTATTTTTTATAATCGCCCAGCGGATTCAATGCGTATGTATGGAATCACAGGGACAAATGGGAAAAGTACAATTGCCAATATCATTCGCCACTTTGAACAACCCGAAACTCCTTGCGGTTATATTGGAACAATTGCGATTGCTTATGGAAATACGGTGTTGGAACCGGATTTAACAACACCAGACGCAATTTTCTTACAAAAAACATTACGGAACATGGCGGATGCCGGAATGAAAGCTTGTGCGATGGAAGTATCCAGCCATGGTTTAGCACAAAAACGGGTGGATGCCATCGATTACGATTGTGCAGTATTTACCAATTTGACGTATGACCATTTGGATTTCCATGGAACAATGGAAAACTACTTCAATGCCAAAGCAAAACTATTCTCGCATCGTGTTAAAACAAGCGGGGTTTCGATTTTAAATGCTGATGATCCAACATATAAAGATTTAAAACAACTTAGCCAAGCACGCACTATTTCTTATTCAATTGAAAGCGAGGCTGATTACCGGGCAATTAATATCAAGATGGATCAAACTTCAATTATTTTTGATTTGGTCTATGGTGGTAAAACATATCCTGTTGAATCGAATTTGGTTGGTGAATTCAACTTATATAACTTGTTAGCTGCAATTGCGGCTGTTAATGAAACAAGCGATCAAACTTTAGAATCGATTATTGCAAAAGCGAAAAACATTCCCCAGGTTGCAGGAAGAATGGAACAAATTCATGAAGGACAAAATTTCAATGTGATTTGTGACTTTGCTCATACACCAGATGGAATGGAAAAAATGATGCGTTTTGGCAGAATGATCGTCAAACCAGGTGGCAAACTTATTGCTGTGTTTGGCTCAGCTGGTAAACGTGATAAAGCAAAACGAAAAGTCTTTGGTCAATTAGCAGAAAAATATTGCGATTCCGTTTATTTAACAGAAGATGACCCACGTGATGAATCTCCAGAACAAATCGCCAATGAAATCAGAACAGGAATGAGCGCAGTGCGTAATGTTTTTGTTGCAGATCGTTATGAAGCGATTCGACAAGCGATCGAATCAGCCAATGATGGAGATACCATTTTGATTTTAGGAAAAGGTGACGAAACATTCATGTATCATGAAGAAGGACGTGTACCTTGGATGGGTGACAACAACGCTGCGAAAGAATGCATTCAGCGTTTGCTCAAAGAATAAAAAATAACATCAAACTCATCTTGCATTGAAACTGTTCATGAACTAGAGCGTCAAATAAAACGAAAGATTGGCGCTCTGTTTTTAATTTGAAATTGTATTTCGATGAAAAAAAGAATGGAATTCGAACGTATTTTTGGTCGGATTATAGTCCCGATTAGTCTATTCTTAAAAAAACAGTTTGTTTCATGCAAAAATCCACTATTTTTTGTCATTCGGTGTTGAAATATTCATATCGTTCAATATAATAGTTATTGTTCATTCGGGAAGGGGGGTTGTAACATGCCAAAAGTAATCGTAAAAGAAAACGAACAGCTTGATGATGCTCTTCGCAGATTCAAACGTCAGGTTTCCCGCAACGGTACCCTTGCTGAAGCTCGTAAAAGAGAATTCTACGTTAAACCGGGCGTTAAGAAAAAACTGAAATCCGAAGCTGCCCGTAAAGCAAGAAGAGGAAAATAATCTGCGCAAGCAGATTTTTTTTTACGCAAAAATGCGGTCGGTCTTTTATTAATTCAGCATGACAGAATAAATTGTCAGATCACATTTTTTACTATTATTTAGAAAACAAGTACAATATGCCTAACGTGTGTTTGCTTCAATCGAATCGTTTTTTTTGAATTTGAATTGAAGCACACTGATAAAAGTGAATCCATATTCATTCATTTTGAAAAGGAGTAACCAAATGAAATTTAAACTCGACTGCTCGGAACTGCCTTATGATGTCTTGATCGCACTTCCTGGTTTTCAGGACGATCACTTTAAAATCATCGAACAAGCATTTCCAGTGAGAATTAAGATGCATTCTTCAGAAATTACTTTGGAAAGCAGTCAAGAGATCGTTTTTCATCAAATCGAAAGCGTATTAGATGCAATGGTCCAAAAGATTGCTAAAGATGGCGCAATTGAAAATGATGAAATCGAACGACTTTGTTATTTAGCGAGTCGGGGACATGATTTAACCGATGAGTTTAGTAATGAAAAGCCTGTTGTCAAAACAAAGAGTGGGAAAGTCATCTTTGCCAAAACGAGTAACCAAAAACGTTTAGTTCATGCTTTTCGCAATGAAAAAATTATTTTTGCTTCTGGTGTAGCCGGAACAGGGAAAACATATTTAGCCGTAGCTTATGCCGTAGATCAACTCAAACGGGGGAAAATTGAAAAAATTATTTTAACGCGTCCTGCTGTTGAAGCGGGGGAATCGCTTGGCTTTTTACCAGGCGATATGAAAGAAAAAGTCGATCCTTATTTAAGACCTTTATATGATGCATTAAATGAGATGCTCGGCGCAGAAACGGTTGAGCGCTATCAAGAAAAAGAAATTATTGAAATTGCTCCTTTAGCGTTCATGCGCGGAAGAACTTTAAATGATGCAATTGTCATTTTGGATGAAGCACAAAATACGACAAAAGCCCAAATGAAAATGTTTTTAACGCGTATGGGTCGAAACTGTCGCATGATTATCAATGGTGACATTAGCCAAATTGACTTAATTCGTAAGGCGGATTCAGGATTGATCCAAGCTTGTCATATTTTAAAAGGAATTGACGGGATTGCGATTCAATATTTAGATCAAAGTGACGTTGTCCGAAATCCTCTCGTCCAAAAAATTATCGAACGATACGAAACAGTTGAACAATAGCAATAAAACTCTTTTAAATAGACTCGAAATCAAAAACGAGTACTGTTTAAAAGAGTTTTTTCGATTAGATGGAAATGAATGCATAAGATAGGTAAAAGAGGAATATTGCAATAAGAAAAACAAAAACCACATGTTTGCAAGCATGTGGTCGTTTTGATTAAGGTCTTGAATAAGTAAAAATAGGAGATGCAAGGGGAGAGAATGAATCTTTTCTCTTTTCGATGGGTAACATTGTTGTGATCTCATCATGATCGTAACCAATCGCAATGTTGGATCGCGAAACGAGAATAGGACGTTTTAAAACAGAAGGATGTTGTTGAATGAAATGAGTCAATTCACCGATTGACATGTCATCGATAATATCTCTTAGTTCTTCATAAGCTTTCGATCGAGTGGAGAGAAGATCTTCTGTTCCATTTTCACAACGCGTTAGTAAATATTTGATTTCTTTTTCGTTTAACTCTTTGGACAAAATATTTTTCTCAACAAATTTGATGTGGTTCTCTTCAAGCCATTTTTTTGCTTTACGGCAATTGGCACAGCCTGGAGAGGTATAAAACAATACCGAAACGTTCATTGTGAAAACTCCTTTAATTTTGCGATCTATGGATTTAAATCAAAAACAATCGTTTTTACGTAAAAATAAATACTAAATGATTGAACGATAACTCTATAATTGAGATTCTTTTGCAAGAATCAATTGCATGTAGATCAGCCGTCTCTTCTTTATTTATGACAATTTAAGGCGTTGGTAAAGTGATTTTTATACAAGCGTTTACAATTATTTCTGGTTTTGATTGATTGTATCAATAACTTTCATTTCTTTACATGTTCGGTTTCAAAAAGCGAGCCTCTAAATCAATGCTGATGTAAAGCGGGTGTTCCCTCTCTCAATGCAATTGCGATAAATATTTAATTTTTCGTTGGATCAAACGAAAAGGACTGTTTTGAATATGTGCTTCATGTTTTTTTCTCTGAATCAATAGTTTGAGATAGAATTGATAAAAACTCGGTGAAAAAATCGCTTATTTTGCCTCAATAGTCAATTTTTTAAAATAGAACCTTGTGATAAATTGAGCAGGATTAAGATTTTTTTCGTTTCTTGGCAAGAAACGTGCTATATTAAATAGGCAAAATTTTGAAAGGTGATAATAATGGGAAGACATTTTGAGGTGCGTGCAGCAGCAATGGCCAAAACTGCCGCCGCCAAAGCTAAGGTATATTCCAGATATTCCAAGGAAATTTTAGTGGCCGCAAAAAGTGGTGTTCCTGATCCAGATATGAACCAGCCGCTGAAAAAAGCGATTGCTCGTGCAAAAGCAAACTCAGTGCCTACTGACGTAATTAAACGTGCTATCGATAAAGCTAAATCTTCTGCAGATGAAAGCTTCTCTGAAGCACGCTATGAAGGATTTGGATTAGGTGCCGGATCTACAGTCATCATCGACTGCTTAACAGACAATCCAAACCGTACAATCGCAAACTTACGTGCTTGCTTCAACAAATCTCACTCCAAAATGGGTGTTAATGGCTCCGTATCTTTTGGTTATGAAGATTTAGGTGTTATCGTCATCCAATATGAAGATGAAGAAGCAATGATGGAAGCAATGCTTGAACACGATATCGACCTTCGCGATACAGAAGTTGAAGATGGATACATGACTGTTACAGTGGATCCAACTCAATTAGATGAAGCGAAAGAAGCAATTGATTCTTTAATTCCAGATGTTCACTACGAAGTATTAGAACGCCGTATGGTTCCAAATGAAGAAGTTGAACTCGAAGGTGAAGAATTAGATTTATTCAAACGTTTGTTAACTTTATTAGACGACGTGGATGACGTACAAAACGTTTACCACAACGTATCTAACATTTAATTTGAATATGAAAAAGGCAGTCTTAAACGCAATATGCGCAGTCAAGACTGCCTTTTAATTTATATCAATAGGGTTTGATGAAACTATTTTTTGGGTCTTTCGTCGTGTTGAATGATGCGCGAATTCATTCTTCCCGCTGGAGTGGTTTTGGATGGATTCGGTTTCCAGAGTTGATCAGCCGGACGATTGACGAGTGCAGTCATGAAATTATCGTGGGCATCAGGATAGAGAGTATAAAACTTGTCGAGAAGTTCTTTCATATTTTGTCGTTCAGAATGACCATCATTTGGACAGACCGGTTTAACATGTGGAATATTGTTTTGTTCACATGCTTTGATAATTTCTTCTTCTTTGAGATAAATCAAAGGACGAATGATACACATATTCATTCGTGACATATATTGCACAGGTGCAAATGTCGAAATTCGTCCACCATGAATCATATTCATCAAAAGCGTTTCTAAAGCATCGTCACCATGGTGACCAAAGACGACTTTATTACAACCGAGTTCTTTAGCAGTATCTAATAATGTTCCTTTTTTTAAAACGGAACAGAGCGAACATTGAATGCGTCCATTTTTCTTGTTTTGTTCAAGATTTAAAATTTCAAAAATCTGAGAAGGAACAATGTGCAATTCGAGGTTATGTTGATCAGCAAATTGTTTCATTAATTCATTTTCTTTTTGTTCAAAGCCCATATCGACGTGAATCGCGCAAAGGGAAAAATCATTTTCACTAAAACGCTGATACACAGACAAAGCTAAAAACAACAACATCGAGTCTTTACCACCCGATAATGCCACAGCAAGTTTATCGCCCGGCTCGATCATGTCAAAATCGATATCCGCTTGACGTAAAGCTCTTAATATATTTTGAAGTTTCATTGTATTCTCCTAGTTTAGTCAACAATTGGCTTATTGTTTGAATGTTCAAAACAAAATAGCCCGTTACAGTAAAACATAAAAATTCAAATTTGTAGATTGAAATTCTTGATCTTTGTAAATGATCTGAATTGCCTGAGTGTTTTACAATATAAACAAAGAGACATGCCAACAACTTGCCTTATTTATACACATGAGATTAAATGGATTTTGTCTTAAAGATTGGCGTATTGTGAAAATCAATTTAAAATGTAGTTATGAACGGAATTATTGTAATAAATAAACCTGCAAATATGACAAGCTTAGATGTCATTGCTTGTCTACGCAGACGATATAAACAAAAGAAATTTGGCCATGCGGGAACTTTAGATCCGATGGCGACTGGCGTCATGGTTGTTCTTGCGGGAACAGCGACGAAAATTTTACCTTATATCCAAGATACCGATAAGCAATATATTGCTTCAATTCAATTAGGTGCTAAATATGATACAGATGATGTATTTGGACAAATTGAACAAGAAGCACAGATCCATACGGATTTTGATTTTGAAGCGGTTTTAAAAACATTTATTGGCAAACAACATCAAAAAGTGCCTAAGGCTAGTGCTAAAAAAATACAAGGCAAAAAGATGTATGAATATTTACGAGAAGGCTTGGAAGTACCAGATGTTTATACCGACATTGAAATCTATGATGTTAATGTGATCGATCAGCGAGAATTGAGTTTTTCGATCGATTGTTCTTCGGGAACTTATATTCGCTCTGTTTGTCGTGATTTTGGCCAAAAAACGAACAATTTAGCTGCGATGAAAAGTCTAGTTCGCACGAAAGCAAATGGTTTTAGTATTGAACAAGCACAAGATCTAGATGCCCAAGAACATGTGGTTTATCCAATTAACAAGTTGTTAAATTTGCCAGAAATTCAAGCGCCAGAACCTGATCGCATTCGCAATGGACAAACTGTCCAATTAGATTGTGATGATGATCTTGTTTTGGTTATGGATCAAGGTGAAAACTTGGCGATTTATAAGCGAAAATACGAAGGGAAAAATTGGTTTTCTTGTGAGCGGGGGTTGCGATAATGAAAACAATTCGTATCGATCATAAAAATATTCCAAAACTCCAAGAAAGCGTTTGTGCGATTGGCTATTTTGATGGCTTACATATTGGACATCAAGAGTTGATCGAGCAAGCAAAAGCAGATGCCCAAAAATTACATGTGCAAAGCGCTGTTGCTACATTTGATCCTGATCCTTGGAAAATTATCCACCCTGATGCGAATTTAGAACATTTAAGTGATTTAGATGACAAAGCGACGCTATTAAGCCATAACCAAATCGACGTTTTTTATATTTTAGATTTTACTGCTGACTTTGCAGGACTTTCGATTGAGTCTTTTCATCAAGTGATTGAAGATCTCAATATTCGCGAACTCGTCTGTGGTTATGACTACCACTATGCAGCAAAAGGGGCAGGGAGTGTTGAAACTTTACAACAAGCACGAGGATTTGAAACGAAAGTGATCGGTCAAGTCTCGAAAGCAAATGATAAAATTTCCTCAACCCGTATCGAAAAACTAATCCGCCAAGGCGATGTTAAAGAAGCCAATGAACTTTTAGGTTATATTTATTCAATCAAAGGGATCGTTGTTCATGGTTATCAACGAGGTAGAATTCTTGGCTTTCCTACAGCTAATTTAAGTGTTGGACCAGAATCGATCTTACCGAAAAATGGAGTCTATGCCGGTTATGTTCAAATTCGCGAAGATCTTTATCCGGCAATGATTAATGTTGGGTATAATCCGACATTCAATAATCAAGAAAAAACGATTGAAGCGAATATCTTAAATTTCTTTGAAGACATTTATGATGTTCCAACACGCTTTTACTTTGTTGAACAATTAAGAAACGAGAAAAAGTTCGATTCACTAGACGAATTAAAAGCACAGCTTACAAATGATCAAAAAAGTGTACTTCCTTGCTTAAATAAACAAAAGGCTCTCTATTCTCGAACCACCAAATTATGGAGTTTGCGCTCTTAGGATGTTATACTAATTGAGTAAAAAGAGTTAGGTGATATTATGTCAAACGAAACCAACAGCATGAAAGTTGCGGGCGAACTCGGAACGATTGTTTATAACCGCAACGTTTTTGCGACAATTGCTCGCAATGTCATTGAAGATGAAAAAAATGTCGAATTAGTCGACAATACTAAAATTTCTAGAAACGATCGTTTAGCAACGATCGAAGATGGCAAACTATATCTTACAATTCCAGTACGTATTGGATGTCAAGCGAATGTAAGTGACGTTTGCGCCAATTTACAAAACAAGATCTTTGAAACGATTGAATACATGACGGAATACAAACCTGAAGCGATTAAAATTCAGGTCGTCGGATTTATCTTTTAAGGGGATCTTTGGATTCCCTTTTTTTGAAGAAAGGATTGAACTCATGAAACAAACTGACCGTAAAGAAAAAAAGACATTGGCTGATGTGAACCCGATGGAACCTGAAGCATTAAAAAAAGGTATTGAAAATCTTCCACCTATTATCCACGATGCGATTAAAGATCGACTGGATGAAATTCCAGTTTATATTCAAGAAGCTTTAGTCCAAAGAATTCAATTACCACGCCGTGCGATGATTGATTACAAAATTCCATTCAACCGCCACCAAATGCGCTTGTTGGCATTAGAGGCTGTTTATCAACATATCTTATTAGAAAAAGATATTAAAAAATGCTTATTTGATGTGTTATGCGAAAGCAATCAAGTAGACGGCTATTTATATTCCTTAACGATTGGAACAGTCGAAAACGAAGAAAAATACAAAGAAATGCTTTCTGACCGTTTACGTAGCGACTGGGAATTTGAACGTCTTTCCATTTTGGAACAAGGTATTTTATTAATCAGTTGCCAAGATTTATATGTGAATGCGATCCCAAAAGCGGTTGTTATTGATGAAGCAGTCACTATGGCTAAAGAATACTGCGATGATGCAGCCCCAAAAATGATTAATGGTATTTTGGATAACTTAGAAGATGTTACAGATTAAAGTTAGTGTCTTGGTTAACAAGGTCAATGCATTTCTATCTAGCCATGTTAAACTCGATCAAGCCCTCGTCTCTGGGGAATTGTCGAATGTGAAATATATTAATGGGCATTGTTACTTTGATCTCAAAGATGATCAAGGACAACTTTCTTGTACGTTATGGAAAAGCAATGCCGCAAAATTGGGCTTTACGTTAGAAGATGGAATGGCAGTTCTTGTCCATGGCAAACTGGCCGTTTATGAAAAACGCGGACAATTGCAACTCTCTGTAGACTATGTGCAACGTGATGGGATTGGTGCTTTAGCAATTGAATTAGAAAAAAGACGACAATATTTTGAAAAGCTGGGTTATTTTAATCCAGCGATCAAAAAGCCTCGTCCTCAAGAAATCAATCGCATTGGTGTCGTTACTGGTCGCACAACTGCAGCTTTACAAGACGTGTTAAAAACCGTTCGTAATCGCTGGCCAATGTTACGTGTCCATTTATTTGAAGCACCTGTCCAAGGTGTTGATGCGCCAGCTAAAATTGTCAAAGCGCTTCAACAAGCGGATCAAGCAGGAATGGATGCGATCCTTTTAGTGCGTGGTGGTGGAAGCTTTGAAGATCGTTTTTGTTTTAATGATCCGGCTATTGTCGAAGCTTTACATGTCATGAAGACTTATACCGTTACGGGGATTGGTCACGAAGTGGACTCTTCTTTAGCTGATTTTACAGCAGACCATTATGCATTTACCCCAACAGCCGCTGCCCAATGGGTGACACCAGATCAATATGAAGTGCGCCAAACGCTGCAATCGTTTGAGCAACAACTCAAAAAAGCCGTGACGCACCATTTTGAAACGAACGCTCAACGTTTGATGTACTTACAATCAAATCCGCTTTTAGCCAATCCCTTAGAATTTGTGCAAACGCGAAAAAATAAATTGAACTTTTTAAGTGTTCAACTCTTGAATTTAAGCCAACAGCGTTTTGTTGCTTTAAGGTCAGTGGTACAAACGAATCGCAATGAACTCGAAAAAGAAATTCGTCAAATTCAAAATACGAATGAAAAACGTGTTCAATCTTTGCACAATCGTTTACTTTTACATTCGCCTTTAAACGATATCCAAATGCAAAAAGCGCATTTGTTAGCGATGGATCAAAATATGATTCGTTCGTGTCAATATATTCAATCGAGTGCAAAAGCAAAGTTGGATTCCTATCAACAACTGATGGATAGTTTGAATCCACAACAAGTTTTAAAACGCGGGTATTCGATTGTCACTTTAAATGGTCGTGCGATTAAGCAAGCAACTGACTTAACGTTGCAAGATCAAATCGAGATTCAATTTGATCAAGGTCACGCAACTGCTTCAGTGCTTTCGGTTGATCAAGACCAAAATCATGAATAAGTATCATTCATAACAACGAATTTAAATCATAAAGATAGATCTGAGTCAGATCGAATGAAAAGCAGGCATTGCGAATCAAGCGATCAAGCCTGCTTTTTTAGAAAGGATTTTTATGGCAGAACAGAAATTGACATTTCAACAGTCCATGTCACGCTTAGAACAAATCGTGAATACTTTAAACAATCCAAATGTTGAATTAGAAGAAGCAATGACTTTATTCAAAGAAGGATTAGAGCTGTCTAAAACTTGTCAAAAACAATTAGACTATTTCGAACATGAAATGAATCAACTGATCGAAAAGGATGGTCTTGAAAATCATGATCAAGATGAATGATGAACGTGTATTACACGAATTTGAAACGTATTTAGAACATTGCTTCGATCATTTACCCGCTTCAAGAACAAAAGAAGCGATGAAATATTCTCTATTAGCACCAGGAAAACGGGTGCGTCCGATGTTGCTTTTTGGGGCATTGAATGATTATGGAATGGACTATCATCAAGGATTTGCTTTTGGGGCAGCAATCGAAATGATTCATACATATTCTTTAATTCATGATGATATGCCAGAAATGGATAATGATGATTGGCGCCGAGGCCGTCTTGCTTGTCATAAACAATTTGGTGTCGATGTTGCGCTTTTAGCTGGCGATTCTTTACAAAGTTTAGCTTTTGAACAACTTGCTAAAATCGATGATGTAAACCAAGTCGCTAAGCTTTGTTTGCTTCTTGCTCAAAAAATCGGGGCGAATGGCATGTGCTATGGACAAGATCTCGATTTAAAAGCCAATCAAAATACAACATTAGAGCAATTGATTGAAATTGAAACGTATAAAACGGGATGTTTAATTGCTCTTCCTTTAATGGGTGCGGCAATTTTAGCTCATGATGAAACATCTGTAGCGAAGTGGGAACAAATCGGCCATTTACTAGGCATTCAGTTTCAGATCCAGGATGATTTATTAGAGATCACATCTTCCGTCAGTGCGATGGGCAAAAGCTTATCTGATCAAAAAAATGATAAAGCAACGGCATTAAATTTCTTTAGTTTAGAAGAAGGTCAAGCTAAAGTGCAACAATATAAACAAGATATTCAAGCATTACTTACCCAATTATCCATTCAGACCCCATCAATTGGGATGATGATTGAACAACTTTCAACAAGAACAAAATAAACAATGAATATTTCGCATTCCGATTGATTTTTTCAATCGGAAAATTTAGTAAAAAGGGGAGGTTTCATGAAACTTTCGCAGCTCGAAAATCCAAGTCAGATTAAAAATCTATCTCTTGAAGAATTAGAGGATTTGGCGAATCAAATACGCCTTTTCCTTTTGCAAAGCATTAGTCAAACAGGTGGCCATTTATCCAGTAATCTAGGCGTAATTGAACTGACACTTGCGCTTCATTATGTGTTTGATTCACCGAAAGACAAAATCATTTTTGATGTCGGTCATCAAAGCTATACCCATAAAATTATTACAGGACGGCTATTTGAATTCGATCATCTTCGCCAATTTAAAGGTCTGTCGGGTTATCAAAAACGCAATGAAAGTGAGCATGATCCTTGGGAAGCAGGACATTCTTCCACTTCCATTTCGGCCGGACTTGGCCTTGCGATTGCGCGTGATTTAAACCATGAACATTATGAAGTGATTAGTGTGATTGGCGATGGTGCTTTAGGTGGGGGAATGGCTTTAGAAGCATTAAACGATCTTGGTGCGCAAAATCGCAAAATGATTGTTGTGTTTAACGATAATGCCATGTCCATTTCGCCTAATATTAGTGGTATTGAAAGCTCGATCACAAAACTTAGAACGTCTAAAGTGTATCGAGATACGAAAAAAGACTTATACGATTCTTTAATCACGACAAAAACTGGACTAGAAATTTTAGATTTTCTTCGTCATTCTCGTGATTGTATTAAAGAAAAAGTGATTGATGCGCCTTTGTTTAGCGACTTTGGCTTGGATTATATCGGGCCAGTTGACGGAACCGATATGGGCAGTATGATTTCTGCTTTACAAACGGCTAAAGAACATGATGGACCAATTGTTGTTCATGTTTTGACGACAAAAGGAAAAGGCTATGCGTTTGCGGAAAATGACGAAATTGGTGAATGGCATGGTGTTTCACCCTTTGATTTAACAAGTGGTCAAGCAAAAGAAAAACCAAGTTTAGATACGATCTCATGGTCCCAAGTCATTGCGCGTACACTCAATCGCTTTGCCTTTAACGATCCTAAACTTTGTGTGATCACACCGGCAATGGCTACTGGAAGTGAGCTTATTCCATTTTCTCAAAAGTATCCGGACCGCTTTTTTGATGTTGGCATAGCCGAAGAGCACGCCGTGACCATGGCGGGTGCCATGGCGCAAGGAGGATTACATCCTTTCGTTTCGATTTATAGTTCGTTTTTACAACGCGCTTATGACCAAGTGTTACACGATGTCGCTCGTATGGATTTACCTGTCGTATTTGGCGTTGACCGTGCGGGGCTTGTCGGCAGTGATGGGGATACGCATCAAGGCATTTATGATATTGCTTTTTTGTCCACGATTCCAAATACAATCATTGCGCAACCCAAAAACGCAACTGAAGCGCAAAACTTGTTATATACGGCATTCCAACAAAAACATCCATTTTTTGTTCGTTACCCAAGAGGAAAAGTCAATTATTCCGTCAATCTAAATTTAGAACAACTACCAATTGGAACTTGGACTTATTGTCAAACGCAAATTCAAAGTCAAAACTCTACTTTTAATTTTGATCATCAAGAAAAAAAATCCAATCAAAGTCGTGATGAGATTACGCGTTTAAAACAAATGTCTGCAATCGAACAAATTATCATTTCTTATGGTCCCCAAGTGGAAACGATTGAACAAAGGGCAATCTTAGAAAATAAGAATTGGCTAGTCGTCAATGCACGTTATTTAAAACCTTTAGATATAGAAATGTTAGATGTTTTACAAGGTATGAATACACCGATTACGGTTTATGAAACGGATGAGGCCCAAGGTGGATTGGCAGATCAAATCGCCGCTTATTTCTATAAAAAAGAACAAGATTACCATGTGGTTACGCTGCGTGATGGCTATATCCAACATGGCAAAGTCGATCAACTTTTAAAAGAACAAAATTGCTCGATCGATGACTTATTTGAACAGGTGAATGCATATGCGTCTTGATCAATATCTTGCAACTTCACTAGGCTCGAGAACAAGAGCAGCGGACGCAATTAAAGCGGGACGTGTTTCAGTGAATGGCCAAGTGATTACCAAACCAGCGTTTGACATGAATTTGGATGATCAAATTGAAGTCCAACAAATTGAACATGATTATGTTTCACGAGCAGGCGGGAAACTCGCAGCTGCTTATGATGCATTTTCAATCGATACCCTAAACCAAGTTGTTTTAGATATTGGCGCAAGTACGGGTGGATTTACTCAATGTGCTTTAGAACATGGGGCTAAAAAAGTTTATGCGCTAGATGTCGGACATCTACAACTCAATGAATCTCTTGCCCAAGATTGTCGTGTAGTCAAAATGGAGGGTGTCAATGCTAGAGGCATGCAAAAAGAATGGTTTGAGGAAACAATCGATTTTATTTGTATGGATGTTAGCTTTATTAGTGCCATTACAATTTTAGAACCTGTTTTTGAACAGTTTGTACCACTACATTGCGTCATTTTATGTAAACCGCAATTTGAATGTGGTCCAAAAGCATTGAATAAAAAAGGCGTAATCCGCCATGTGAAATATGAAAAAGAAGCGCTTGAAAAACTCACCCTCTTTTTAAAGCGCTACTACAAAACGGTTAAATCGATTCCTTCGCCAGTAGTTGGCCGCAAAGGCAATCAAGAATACGTTCTTTATGCGAAAGGAAGGAGGCTTTTCGATGATTGATCAGTTAATGGTTCAAGATTATATCTTGTTTGATCATGCAGTAATTGATTTTAGACGCAATATGGCTGTGATTACCGGTGAAACAGGAGCGGGTAAATCGCTTTTAATCGATGCGATCCATGTCATATCCGGAGGAAGAGTCTCTAAAGACGTTGTGCGTAAAGGGAAAAAACGTGCCGTTTTACAAATGGTTTTGAGTGAGCCAAATGATGAAGTCAAAGAAATGCTCAATGAGGCAGGATTTGATGAAGATGAAAGCATCATTTTAACGCGAATCATTCAAGCCGAAGGAAAGAGTCGAATGCTGGTCAACGATCGGCAAACGACCAATTCCTTTGTTGCTAAGCTGGTTTCCAAAATGATCGATATCCATTCCCAAATGGACACGATTCGGTTAATGGATCCTGCTTTACAATTGAATTTGTTAGACCGTTATGCGAAAAACGATTCGTTACGTAAAGAACTAGAAGTGGCTTATCGCAAGCTGCATGCCAAAATTGTTGAGATCCACAAGCTCAAGCAAGAAACGTTTTCCGATGAGCACTTAGAAAAGATCACAAAACAAATTAATGAAATTGAACAAGCTAAAGTCAAACCCCAAGAACTAGAACAATTACAAGAAAAAATCGAGCAAGCAGACAGAGCTCAATCTACATTAGAAAATCTATCCCAAGCGCTTTATTTATGGAAAAAAGAACAAGGCATTAACGATCAATTTGCCCAAGCAATCAAACGCATGGAATCTGTTTATACTCGTGAAGACTATGGTTTGAAAATGCAAGATTTGTATTATCAAGTACAAGATATATTTGAACAAATTGAACAAACCAAAGAGGATGTTACAGAAGGTTCGCTGCAATTAGATGCGATGCAAGAACGCGAATTCTTCATTCAATCCCTATATAAAAAATATGGTGGAAATTATGAAGAGATGATGGAAACGTTAGCAAACTTAAATGAGCAAGTCGATCGTATATTAAATCGCCAAGACGTTTTAGATCGTTTAGAAAAAGAAAAACGTGAACTGACTAAATCATACACACAACTAGCAAGTGCGATTCATCGCTCACGAAAACAAGCCGTCGAATCTTTACGCCAGCAAATTGAAATGCACGCTAAAGATTTGATGTTAGAACATTGTCGTTTTGATATTCGCTTCAATCAAAAAAAGGCTTCTAAAGATGGTATGGATGATATCGAATTTATCGCAAGTATGAATCCGGGTCAGCCTTTAACACCATTAAAACTATCTGCTTCTGGTGGTGAATTATCCCGTTTAATGTTGGCTTTAAAAGTTGTGTTTCAAGCTGAAGATGGCATTGGCACGCTAATTTTTGATGAAATTGATACGGGTGTTTCGGGAAAAGTTGCCCTTGCCATGGGTTCAAAAATGCATGCGCTTGCAAAGCATTATCAAGTGCTTTGTATTACTCATCTTTCTTCAGTTGCCGTATGGGCGGACGATCATTTCTGCGTTGTTAAACGTACGGATGGCTTAAGTACGACAACGAGTGTCAATCCACTAAATGAACAACAACGTTTAGAAGAGCTCGCAATTATGACGCACGGCATGGCCGATACAAAAGCAATCGAGAGTATGAAAGAATTACTAGAAAGAGTACGACATGGCTAAAGTATTATTTCATATTGATTTAAATGCATTTTTTGCTTCAGCAGAAGAGCTTCGGCACCCCGAATTAAAAAACAAGCCCCTAGCGATTGGCTCAAATAGCGCTAGGGGCGTTCTTTCGACTTGTAACTATGCTGCTAGAGAATATGGTGTCCATAGCGCAATGCCTTCATATCAAGCAAAACAACTTTGTCCTGATCTTGTGATTTTAGATGCAGATCATAAGTATTATCGATCACTATCCAATCAATTTTTTGCGTATTTAAAACAATATACAGGAAAAATAGAAGTGTTATCGATTGACGAATGCTTTATGGACGTCACGATGATCATTTCTAAATATCCACGACCTTTAGATTTAGCTGTTCAAATTCAACAAGGCGTATTACAAAAACTTGGATTGAAATGCTCGATCGGCGTAGCGCCAACCCGCTTTTTAGCCAAAATGGCGTCTGATTTAAGAAAACCGATGGGGATTTCTGTCATTCGTAAACGCGATATTGAATCTAAGCTGTATCCGCTTGATGTAGGAGCATGTTTTGGGATTGGAAAAAAGACCGTTGGTAAATTGAAAGAAGTTGGAATTAACACGATTGGAGATCTAGCGAATCCTGAACATGAAGATCTGGCACAAAGTGTTTTAAAAAATGCGTGGCCGGAGATTCAAGAGCGAATTATGGGTCGGTCTAGCGATGAACTCATTTATTCGTCAACTCGTAAATCTGTTTCGCATTCCAAAACGTATAGTACAGATGTCTATACAATCGATGAAGTGATTGTTCGATCGAGTGAATTAGTCAAAGAGTTGAGTGCAGCGATGCAAAAACAACAAATTAAAGGCAGCGTTTTTTCGATGATCTTTCGAGATAGTCAATTTAACAATCAAGTGCGTTCGACTAAACTTCCATGTATGACCAATGATTATTACATATTAAATGAAGCGGCAAGATCACTCATTTATCGTTATTTTGAACCTGTCGGGTATCGTCATTTAGGAATTAGTGTTGGCTCTTTAGCAAACGAAGAGAAAATCGTGGATCAACCGACTTTATTTGATGACTTTAAATCGACAACAAAAGATGTCATTGCCAATTTGAATAATCAAATTGAAGGAGCAAAGCTGATGACACTTTCCCAAATGCTCAAAGAAAAAGAAAACCAAAAGAATGAGAAAGGAGAATAATGAATGACTAGTCCAAATCAAAACGAGATGACAATTGAACAATTGCTTCAAGAATGCCGTCAAGATTATTTTGTTGAACCTTCTTGTAAAATTCTCCAACACAAAAATCATTTTTGTGTCAACTCTGATTCAGCTGATTTAGCGCGCTTTATTACGATTCGACCTGATGAAGAAATTTGCGAAATCGGGACGAATAATGGCGCATTGTTAGTGTATTTAGATCGCTTTAAACCGAAAAGTTTGACAGGAATCGAAATATTAGACATGCCCGCTTTATTAGCAAAAGAAAATTTAAAAACGATTCAACATGCGACAAGTCATGTGTTTTGCGGTTCAGTTGTAGATTTTCCGGATTACCAATTTGATGTTGTACTGAGTAATCCACCTTATTTTGAATTATCCGATCGTGAGAAAAAACAAATTGAACAAGGGACTTTTTCTCATCGACAACTTGCCCGCTTTGAACATAATCTTGATTTAGAAACTTTAATTCAACAAGTTTCACGATTGTTGCGTTCGTATGGTCGTTTTTACCTTGTTCATCGACCTGATCGATTAGTGGAAACGATTTTAATGATGAATCGCTACAAGCTTGCGGCATCGAAAATTCAAATCATTTATGATGCTCGTGACCAACAACCAAAAGCATTTTTACTAGAAGCAGTAAAAGAGGGAACTTGTAAAGCAAGAATATTAGAACCTTTATATCGTGGCGCCTAGAAAGGATACATCATGGATATCGAAAATCTGATTCGTACGTATTTAATTTGGATTGAAAATGGCCAAGGTAAAGCTAAGGCAACTATCGATTCCCAAAAAGAAGATTTGAGGTTATTGGCGCGCTATTTAAAAGAAGAGAGCGTGCGATTAGAAGATGTCGATCAAATTTTCTTGCAAGGTTTTCTTGATTCGTTATCCTTACGCTATCAAGCAACTTCTGTATCCCGTCTAACGAGTACGTTACGTTCATTTTTTGGTTACTTAAATGTCTTTTATGGATTGAAAGATCCAAGTACACTTTTACAAGCACCAAAGCGTGAAAAGAAATTGCCGGTATGGGCAGCAAGTGAAGAAATCGATGAGATTCTCAAACGTTTTGATTCAAGTCCTAAAGGAATCTTAGATAAGACTATTATCATGGTGTTATATTGTTGTGGTTTGCGAGTCAGCGAGTTATGTACGCTCAAACAAAATGATGTCCGTTTAAACCAAAAACAAATTCGTGTGTACGGCAAAGGGGGCAAAGAGCGAATGATCCCCTTAGTCGACGCATGTGTTTTGCAAATGGAAACGTATAGTCAAACGATTCGTAAACCAACCGGTAATGCAGGACTCTATTTCTTTGTGTCGCCAAAAGGAAAACAACTAAATCGGCAATACGTGTATCGTTTGGTAAAAGCTTGTGCTTTACAAGAAAACTTATCACCCCAGTTTTCACCGCACTCGCTTCGTCATTCGTATGCGACAAGACTTATTGAAAAAGATACGGATTTGCGTTTAGTTCAAGAACTGCTCGGTCATAGTGACATTGCTACTACGCAAATTTATACCCATATCGATTCATCACGATTGATCGACACGATTGATCTTGCTTTACCAAGTCCCAATCTTGATCTCGATTCTCAGGCGCTTGATCAAAAATCGCTAAATGACAATGAATCAAAAGCATTGTAAAGGTATTGAAAACAAAAAGAACTTGCTTAGTGTGCTACAATAGAAAAGCACGGTGAAAGAACAAATTTTTAAACTTTGTTCATCAACCGCATCAATTTTGAAAAAATAATTTTTATTTTTTATAGAGGAGGTTTTGAAGATGAGTTGTGAAGGATGCCCATCTGCAGGTAAATGTTCTAAAGACCCATCCAGCTGTGGTCTAAAACAAAATCCTGATAATCATATTAAAAGTATTGTTGCCGTAATGTCCGGTAAAGGTGGCGTAGGGAAAAGTACAGTAACTGTTATGCTTGCTCGTGCTTTAGCTCGCCAAGGTAAAAAAGTAGGAATTTTGGATGCTGATATTACAGGACCATCTATTCCACGTTTAATGGCATTAGAACATGAACAAGCTTATGCTGATGCAAAACAAAATGTATTGCCAATTATGAGTGAAGATGGCATTAAAATGATGTCTTTGAACTACATGTTAAACGACGAAAACGATCCCGTTGTTTGGCGTGGTCCAATCATCTCCAATGTATTAAAACAGTTCTACTCTGATGTTCTTTGGGGTGAATTAGATGTTTTATTAATTGATATGCCACCAGGAACAGGCGATGTTGCATTAACAATTTTACAAGATTTCCCTGTGGATGGTGTTGTCATGATTTCTACACCTCAACCAATGGTATCTATGATTGTTACTAAAGCAATTCGTATGTGTGGCATGATGCATATGCCAGTATTCGGTATTGTCGAAAATATGGCTTATCTCAACTGTCCACATTGCAATGAAAGAACAAACTTCTATAATCCAGAAGATTTAGAAGAATTCAAAAACAATGTCGGCGTACGAATTTATCAAACATTACCAATGTTAGATTTATTACGAGATGTAAATGCGTATGATACATTCAACTTGGCACAACAAGAAGAAGTAAATCAATTGTTTGCAGAATTTGCGAGCGACTTAATGGATGATGTTCAACTTGCTAAGGAAGGGAAGCTGAATGGAAACCCAACTGCTTCAGCAGCTTAAACAAGAATATCACGAGCTTCTGGATCAACATGACCTAGCACAAGCGATGCCTTTAATTCGGCAAGCGGCAAACTGGGGCGATTTAGAAGCGCAGATTCTGGCCAAAAATATCTTTTTGCATGGCTTATATCATCATCCTATTACCCATCATGCAGCACTTGAATATGCGCAAGTTGCAGCGATGAACGGAGATGCAAGCAGCATGTTTGATTTAGCTTGGCTTTATCAAAATGGAAAAGGAATTATCCATGATGATCAAAAAGCTCTCTATTGGCTAGATAAAGCTGCTAAACAAAACGAACCACGAGCAATGGATGCTTATGGAATGTTATATATGCAAGGAAGGATCATTCAAAAAGATCCTCAACAAGCAAAATATTGGTTTGAAAAAGCTTATGCATTAGATCCCAATGATCAATATGCCAAACATGTCAAAATGGCGAACTTGTTGATCAAAAAACTAAATCATCAAAATTAAAACT
>Jeb_p2__coassemble_718_pt1 | contig 36261 bp, 29 predicted proteins | sample Jeb_p2__metabat2_high_PE_029 | metagenome-assembled genome bin Jeb_p2 | reverse complement strand
GCCATCTAGCGCCGACGATAGTGAATGCGAAAATAGGAAGCCGCTGGACAAAGAAGAAACTGCCTTGATTAAGGTAGTTTTTTTATTTTAAGACTATTTCTTTTCTTGTGATACTTTTTTAGAAACACATAAAAAAGAGGTGATCGCATCTCGAATCAAATGATTTTTCGAGAATTTAGATCAACCTCTTTTTATTTAATTAATCATAGATTTATAGATAATCTGTTTATCGTTTAGCGAGGATATTTCCGTATTTATGTAAGGCAACAATGGCATTTACGGCTTGTTCTGCAGTTGGATAAGCAGGGATTCCATGGTCACGCAATTTAAGAATAATGTCATGGCATTCTTTTCCGCCTTGGCATTCCATAATCACAGGTTTATTTAATTTTTTGTTTTTATCGTAGACTGCAATGATTTCGTCAGCGACTTGATTGACATCTGTAACTGCTGTTGGACAGATTGATACATAAACTAGATCTACATTTGGATCACGTAATGCTTGGCTGACTGCACCTTTATATTGTACAGGTGTAGCTGTACCAGAAATATCGACTGGGTTTAATGGAGAGCCAAACATTGGCATGTAGTTTCGAATTCTCATCGCAAGAGCAGGGGAGATTTCTGATAATTCATGTAAAGGTAATCCTTTTCTTTCGAAATGATCCGCAGATAACAAACCAGATCCTCCACCATTCGTAATCATAACAATATGATCCCTTTGAATTGGTGGCATTAATCCTAAGGCTAATGAAACGTCTAAAAACTCTTGCCAAGTTTGTGCACGAATAGCACCAGCTTCATCAAAAATCTGCTGATAGAAGTCATCATCATGAGGATTCTCGGATGCTGTGTGGGCAAAGGCAGCTTTTTTACCAATAGGGCTGCCACCAACTTTAATCACAACAACTGGTTTATGCGAATTTTGTACAGATTTTTTGAATGCTTCAGGTGAATCTAATCCTTCGATATAGACAGCGATAGATCCTGTATTTGGATCTTGATTGGCATAATCGATAAATTCACAGAAATCAACATCAGCTTTATTGCCTAAACCAACGAAAAATGACATTCCAAGATGATCTTCTTGGCTTGTTCCAAGTGCAGCAAGTAAGTTAGCACCAGATTGACTAATCATCGCTACAGGTCCGGGAACAGGTAAGTAAGGAATAAATCCACAGTTAAAGTGGAAATATGGAGATCCCATACCAACTAAGTTTGGACCAATTAATGGCATTTGATGATCTCTGCAGAATTGTGTGAGTTCATCTTGAAGTTGTTCGCGGCCGATTTCTTTAAAGGCAGATGTCGAGATGACGACAATTTTAACGCCTTTTGTTGCACAGTCTTCTAAAACGGATTTTACGACGTGAGCCGGTACTGCAACGAAGGCTAGGTCAACATCTTCTTCAATATCCTTGATTGTCCGATAGGCAGGAAGGTTTTGTACTTTTTGAGCACGAGGATTAACAGGGAAAATTTTACCTTGATAACCCCATTTTTGGAGTCCTTCAATGACTTTAAAACCAACTTTGCCATCTAATCGGCTTGACCCAACAACCGCGATAGATTGAGGATTAAGCGCATATTTAAGTCGGTCAATGACATATGGACGAGATTGTTCAATACGCATAGCTTCTATTCCTCACTTTCACAAAGTGGGCAGATTGTTTTTGATTTTTCCATCCGATTTTGGAGAACGTCATCGGTAAAGATACACATCTCCCACTGATCTTTGTCATCATCTAAGCGTGCTGTCCAGCGTCTAAACTGACGTGGAGAATTTGCTTCTTGAATTTCTTCAACTTCTGGATAGGAAGCAATTTGATCATATAATGCTTTTGTGTCGGTTAGCTCTTCATAAGCCATCAAAATGCAATCATGATAGCTGTCAGTGAATTCGAAGATATTATTGAAGTCTGGATTTTCGGCTAATTCATCCATTATTTGTTCTTTACGATAACTTGGAACATTTTGGAACATTCTAACTAAATAACAATGGTTGTTTAAGCCAAGCTTCATAAAGTTCAAAAAGATCATGTTAATCAAGAATCGACCATGATCCATAATCTCTTCGCAGTCTTCTTTCATTTGTTCAGCAGATAAACCGGAAAGTTCTTCTAGAACATCAAAATCAAAGAGATCAGTGGCGCTTTCACTATTATTCAGCGCATCAATAATTGCGAAATCTTTTTCATCGATTTTGTCTGTGTGGGCTAAAAGACGCTTTTTTGCTTCATCTGAGAAGACAAATTTTCTAAAGCCATTTCCTTTAATATCGAATTGATTGACAGAACTTTCGCGTAAGTCACGGCGTACAGGACAAATGTGGACATATTCAACCCATGGGTTTTTCTTAATTGGATCTAAGACTCCTTCAAGTAAGTTATCGAGAACTCGCATATGGTTTCCACAATAGTAGTCAAAGTCTCCAAAATCACACATATAGCCCGTGCAAATTTCATTATTGTTTTGAATCCAATTGGTCATTTTTTGTTTTTCTTCGGCAGGGCAATTGTCTTTCATTTTGACAACCCAATACCATAGACCAAATCCAAAGACTCCTACGGCAGAATTTTTTACGAGCATAAGAATGCGATCGTCATACATTCTTTGAAGGCGAGATTTTACTTCATCAATCGCAATTCCCGTAATCTCCGATACTCGCTTCAAATTAAATACATCTGGACGGGTTTGATAAAAGCTTTTTGCGACGTTATACGAAGCAACTTTTGGACTATCTGGACCGACAATTCCAGGTTCGAGGAAAGCCATTCCACGTGGCGCAAAATAGTATTCCTGCATCCACTGCTGCTTCTCTTCTGTTGTCAGAAGGTATTTCTTCATATACTTTTCCTCCTTTGGAATAACGTTTGAATACAATTACATTATAATCCTGGAAGGAATTCGCCTGAACATCATCAAAATAGGAAAGCCACAAAAGTCTATATGCGTAAAAAGGGAAAAAACAGAATACTGTCATACTTAGATTCTTGTTTGCGATTGACTATCTGGTAGGGATGTAGTTAAAAGGACACATCTGTTTATTTCGTTATAAAAAAATAGAAGAAAGAACATTGTTAACTTGAAAGTATAAACTAATCGTAAGATTTAAAAAGATAAAATTAGATCGGATAAAGAATAGATTCAAATTATTTTCAAATTTTAAAAAGAAAAAACACATCTTTCGATGTGTTTAGTTTTAAGATGGTGCCGGCGGTGGGACTCGGACCCACACACCCTTGCGGATAACAGATTTTGAGTCTGTCTCGTCTACCAATTCCGACACGCCGGCAAGAATGTAATGTCTTTATTCGGACAACGACTATATTATAGGATTTTTGAATTTCAATCAATAGGAAATTTAATTTTTTTAAAAAAATAGGCAAAATGAAGCATTCGTATTTCTTATAGTCAGAGATAGAAAGCAAGTGAATGAACATGTTGTGATTGAAAACGAAAAGTTGAATAAATCAGGTTAAATGATCGTAATGAATTGGAGGATCAGTTTATAGACACAAAAAAGCGAAGCATTTATAATGTGAGCAAAATTGGAGAACTATTGATGAGACTACATTATAAAAAAGCATTTAATGGAGATATGAATAGCTTACCTAAACATCCTCATGAGCCTGGAGCAGTTAAATTTAAAGAAATCGATGATTTCAATAAATTATCTATCACATTAAATCTGCTTTCATTTTTGTTGTTAATTATTTTATTGATCATTGATGTGCTTGCTTTTAAGCATTTTGATTTTACTTCTAAAGCGGGTTTGATCGGTTTATGTTTAAGCTTTTTGGTCCTTATCCCACATGAGTTTTTACATGCAATTTGTTTTAAAGGTGATGTTGAAATGTATACTGCCTTGAATAAAGGAATGTTATTTGTGACAGGGACAGAAACGTTCAGCAAAAGCCGCTTTGTTTTTATGTCTCTTTTACCGAATCTTGTGTTTGGTTTTCTTCCTTGGATCGTAGCATTGTTATTCCAGGATTGGAGCATTTCACAAATTCTCATTGTCCTTGGCACTGTGGCGATTGCTCAAGGTATTGGTGATTATTATAACGTATTTAACGCCTTGAGTCAGATGCCTAAAGGTGCGCGTTGTTACTTATACGGTATGAATACATATTGGTATATGCCTCAACAAAACAAAAAGAATCCAACTCGAGAAGAATAATCATTTCAAAATGAATAGCTCTGCTTTGGTTAGTTCCATATGCATGAGCTATTTTTTATTTTCAAGCCCCTTTTTAAATGGTCTATTATTAGTGAATCGTTTGTATAAATTAATCGTTTTTTAAATGAACGGACCGGTTGGATGAATGAATTGCGCAGAAATAAATTGGATTAAAATTGGACATAAGCAAACGTTAGAATAAAATCGCAATCAGATATTAAATAACAAAATAAGATGGGAAATATTCAATTAAAAATTAGAACTATACATTTAGATGTTTAAGGTTTGACTTTTACTTTATAGATGAAATCTAGAGTTGATTCATCAATCAATGTCTATATTTATCGAATGAAAATTGACCATTTTTTCTGAACAAAAATTAGCGGATCTTAAATTTATGCTTCACTTTTCGATAACAAACTTTGGTCGTTTTAAAAAGTTTTCTTTAAATCAAGAATCAAAATCGAAATAACCTTTTTTCATAAAACTAAAAAAATTTATTGATCGATCAGAAGAGGATCTTTTTTAAAGTCTGATTGATTCAAACTTCTTAACATGAAAAGACGAACGAATTCTGTTAGTTGATTCATTTTGCCTATAGTTTTTGTTTTCCTGAATTTCAAATTTATTGATGATTCAAATGATGGATGTTTTCGTTTTGATAAAAAGCAAAAATGTCATTGTTTTAAAGCTGCTTTCTATTCTGAGTTCAATTGATTAAATCAATAAAATTTATAAAATTTACAATTTAAATTATTGATGAGTTACAACCATAAACATGTCTACATCAATACTTGTTATTCAATTAATCTTGATAAATCAAATAAGGGTCGACTAAAACATAAAAGGATAAACACGATGTATTAAAGCAAGATCATGTATCTGGATTTTTATACATTGGATCATGGAAGAAATAAGATTGAAGCATTACTTTTAAAAAATAAAAATGATCGATTTACGTTTTGATTTGGCGTGCTTCATTTGTCTTATTTCAGGTTTATGAATTTCTGATGCCTGCTGGATTCAGATTTATGAATTACCGATACCTATTGATTCAACAAATATAACTTGGATTTTGTATGAATCAAACCGACAAAACAGCCTATGATTTATTTAAATATCTTTAACAATTCTGAATGGATACTGAAGTATATCTATATTTTGAAAAGATGGATCAAGCTTAAAGGTTAAAATTTTGCATGTAGATGTTCTTGTTCTATAGTGCATTTGGTCTTCTAATTTGGGAGGTAGCGCTTCAATCAGATTGGTGTTATTTTTATAGAGTGATCGAGAAACAAAGTTAAAAACAGAATAAAACAATCTTTATTTTAGTATTTGTATAACGTTTCGAATTTGAAATCGAATTCTTGCTTGATAAAAAAAGGTTGGCCTTTTTAAATGGATACAATTTGTTTTTTTACGAGTTTTAGATCATGAATTCACACAGATTTATTTAAAGATAGAAATAGCTCAATTTGTGTTTCTTCTAAACTGACTCATCGTATACAAATTGTGAATTTCCTTATGGTTTCAAACTGTCATGACCAGAATAAAACTTATTTAGATTATGCTTTGTTTTTGAAATTGCTCTTAAATAGAGGGTGACTTCATTTGAATTTTATTTTGCGAGTTTCAGCTTAGATCATCATGTTCAGCTATAAATTCATAATGAATCAAGATCTAGCGTGTTATTGAATGGATCAGCGTAATGACCACAGATTGAAAAGAAGAACAATTGAATGAAAGGAAAAGCTTCTCAAAGCGCTTTGAGGAACATTTCAAAGCTCTTCTTTAATTAGATTCAAAATTGATCAATAAGGAAGAATAATAACGCTTAGTTGAGTGGAATAATTGCGTACAACGTAATACCAATACGCAGTTATTCGTGTTTCCAGTACGAATGAACTGTAGCGCGACAACGTTAAAGAATTTGAGAAGCAGGGAAAAATTATGTCTAAAAAACCTGCACGCGTTAACCTTGAAGAAGGAAGCCCAGAATATTCTGTATTTCATGCCATTCATGAAGCACGCGAGAAACTCAACATTACGCAAACTGAGTTAGCAAGACGTACAGGCATTGATCAAGGAGATATTTCTAAACTAGAACGAGGAACTCGTAATCCATCTCTCAAATTGCTTAAACGCTTAGCCCAAGGTCTTGGAATGGAGCTTAAGATTACTTTTGTTCCAATTGAACAAGCCGAAGAAGCAGAAAATCATTAGTATTATAAGCCGGATGAAAATCCGGTTTTTTTCTTGATCAAAAATTTTTATTGACAAGCAAAAAATCATTAAAAAATCGGTTATGATAAATAGAAAGCCTTTTTCGATCGAGGATGAAATGAATCCAAATAAAATCAAAAATCACTGATGAACTTAGACGAATAGATCAAGAGATCTTTTTTGTTTACAATATATAAAGGTTTGAACTATAAAAATTTCTTTAAGTACATATGGAATGATTGAAAGAGATTCGCGATCAATATTGTGATTAATTAAAGAGGATGACAAGGATGGTAAAATAGAATAGATTTTGTTTTACTCAATAAAGAGACAAGACCATTTTACTAGTCGCTTTTATAGAAAATATTTTTTAAAATATAACGTTGAAATTAACGAATGAATAAATAGGCATAAATAGAAAGTTGAGGAACACACATGACAGTTAATTGGAGTGAAGAAACAAATTTAGATGTTTTAGAACATGAACTTGTAGGTGCGCCCATTATTCCTAGTGGTGTAGAAAAAAAGGATCCAAAAGATATTAAAGTGCTTTTGGGACTGAGTGGTGGTGTAGATAGTGCGATTGCTGCTTGGGTATTAAAAGAACAAGGATTTGATGTCACTTGTTGCTTTATGCGCAACTGGGACTCATTTGCCAATGGAGATGTTGCGGGCAATCCAGATTTATTAAATGATGTTTGTCCTCAAGAACAAGACTATCACGATGCCCAAGCGGTTGCGGATAAATTAGGATTAACATTACTTCGCGTCGATTTTGTTCGTGAATATTGGGATGATGTTTTCTCGACTTTCCTTAAGGAATATGAAAGAGGACGTACACCAAACCCAGACATTTTATGTAATCAATTTATTAAATTTGATGCATTCTTTAATTATGCAATGAAAAATGGTTTTGATGCGATTGCAACAGGACACTATTGCTCAATCCAAGTAGAAAATGACTTTACTTGGCTAGCAAGAGCAGCAGATTTAAATAAAGACCAAACTTACTTTTTAGCACAAGTCGCTAAAGAAGCATTAGCGAAAACAATGTTCCCATTAGGAACGCTGATTAAACCACAAGTTCGTAAAATTGCGGCGATGTTAAATCTCGATAGCGTTATGACGAAAAAAGACTCCACAGGGATTTGTTTTATCGGTGAAAGAAATTTCCGTCAGTTTTTATCGAACTATCTTCCTGCTAAAGAAGGCGAAATTATCGATTTAGAAACAGGAACTGTTTTAGGTAAACACCAAGGGGTTCTATATTACACAATTGGTCAACGCAAAGGTTTGCATATTGATCGTTTTGCTGGTCCTTGGTTTATTGCTGCTAAAGATGTTCAAACAAACCGCTTATATGCCGCTAAAGTCGATAACAAGCAATGGCTAGATTCCGATCGATGCCGTGTTGAAAAGATTAACTGGATCGTCGAGGAAGATTACCAGTTCCCTAAACATTGCACTGTTAAATTTAGATATCGTCAAAAAGATATTCCAATCGAACTGGAAGTAGATGGAAATTGCGCGAATGTGTATTACCCACAAAAAAGTGCTGCAGTAACTCCGGGTCAAGAAGCAGTGTTCTATGATGGCGATAAATGTCTCGGTGGTGGAGTAATCGAAGAAGTATATATTCAAGACGATAATGTCTTCGAAAAAATTAAAACAAAGGCGGATCAATCCTACCATGGCTGATCGCATTGTTGTGGAAGGAAAGGTTGAACGCATTTTTTTCCAACGAGCGAATACGAATTTCTATATTGGCAGTTTAAGAAACGGATCCAATAAGAAGATCATTCGCTTTATTGGTAATGTGCCAAACTGTGAAATTGGCTTGTATTTTCAATTAGAAGGGGAAATGACGGTTCACCCCGTTTATGGAGAACAACTCAAAGTCACACAAGCGACACAAACGACTCCACCATCGAATGAATCAGAAATTATTAAGTTTTTTTCTTCTAGTTTATTTGCAGGAGTGGGAAAGACGACAGCCCAAAAAATTTATAATGCATTAGGAGAAGATGCGATAGATTTAGTTATTGCCAATCCGGATATCTTAGTCGATACGTGTAATTTGTCTGCCGAAATGGCTTCAAAAGTCGCCAATCCACTGCTGAACAATCCGAAAAGTATTCAAATTTCGCGATTGTTAAAGGCAGGTATTTCGCAAAAAGATATTACTCGTCTACAAAACTTACCAGATCAAGTTTTGAAAAAGCTAAAAGACGATCCTTTTTATCCGTATTACTATTTGTCTGGCTTTGGTTATGAATCCGCAAAACGAATTGCCAATGTCTTTCATCTTGCCAAAGATGACCCTATGCGATTGAAAGCGGAAGTGTATGATCAAATTCAAAGAATTACATATCAATTTGGTTGTACGACAATTCCGATTGGTGTTCTTTGTCAAAATGCACAAATGGACATTGAGCAAGTGATGCCAGCAATTGAGCAACTCGAAGCGATGGGCTTAGTGATTCGAAGTGGGCAATATGTTTATTTAATCGAACAATATAATGCCGAACAAGTCGTTGCTCATGCGCTATACCAACATACTTTCGAAGTAAATCAACCGGATTTAGACGTTTTGTACGAAACGATTGCCCAAGTAGAGCAGAAAAATAATATTACGTATGATGACACGCAAAAAAAAGCGATCGAACAGTTTTTCAGCCACTCGATGATGATTTTAAATGGGGGCCCGGGAACCGGGAAAAGTACGCTATTAAAAGGAATCCTCGATACCCTAAAAATACTAGAACCTTCTTCTACTGTTGTCTTATGCGCCCCAACCGGACGTGCAGCTAAACGAATGAAGGAACTGACCAATCGAAAAGCTCAAACGATTCATTCATTATTAAAATGGGATTTTGAAACCAATATGTTTGGTGTGAATGAATCCGATCCGCTTAAAGCGGATTATGTCATCGTCGATGAGTTTTCGATGGTGGATTCACGTTTATTTGCGAGCTTGTTAAGAGGGATAGAGGAGCATTGCCAAATCTTATTGATTGGAGATGAAGAACAATTGGAAAGTGTTGGACCGGGAAATGTTCTCAATGATTTGATTGCTTCCAATAAAGTTCCAGTCGTGCATTTAAAAAAGCTCTATCGTCAAAAAGAAGGCAGTGGGATTTCGATTTTAGCGGATCAAATTCGTAACTTTAAAGAAATTGAGTTTATTGATCCTGTGACGATGCTCGAACGGAATGAAAGCTCAACGCTCTCTTTAATTGAAAATCTTGTCTTACAACAAGAACACCCTGAGGATGTGCAAATTCTTGCACCGAAATACGATGGGGACAGTGGGATTTATGCGATTAATGCGATGATGCAAACGATTGTCAATCCATTCCATCCATTAAAAGAACAATTAACAACCCATATTGTGACGGAGAATGGACGCAAAGAAGTTTATTTTAGAAAAGATGACAAAATTCTTTTGAAGAAAAATCATCCGGAAATCAATGCCTTTAATGGGGATATCGGAACGATTTCGCAAGTCGATCCGGTGACTAATACGTTATGGTGTCAATTTAGTGATACGACACTCGAGGTAGAAAAGACGAATTTGTTGGAAACAATTAGTCATGCTTGGTGTATTTCGATCCATAAAGCACAAGGCTCTGAGTATCAAGACGTTTGTGTTGTTGCTGATCATAATGGGGCAGGCATGTTAAAGAAACGTCTTTTGTATACTGCTATATCACGGGCGAAAAAGAATTTGACAATTGTTGGCAGTGAACAGCTTTTTCGCCAAGGGGTCAAACGCATCGACACAAATCGACGAATTACCACACTTCAACAACGCCTCGATCAAGTTTGGCAAAGTGCAACAAGACAAGATCTTGCTACATTGATTCGACAGCTGCCAGTACGCTCACATGGCATGTTTGAAAATCCAATGTTGTTTTCAGATCCATTAGCAGATGTCGAAATATTCGATACAAGTGAAGTGTTGAGTTTTGAATAAGCTGGATTTTGAAGAATTTTGTTCAAAACATTTCATTTTGTTCAAGCTGATGAACAAATGATTTGCTTGAACTAGACCTTCAGTCTATAATGCGATATGCAGTGAAGAAAGGGACGAGTACACAGACCTTTTCCAGTTTAGAGAGCAACAGTTGGTGAAAAGTTGCCTGGAAACCTGTCGAAGCTACCCTGGAGTTGCCGCTTCCAGCGATAACGGAGTAATTAAGGGTGTTTATGTATTTGTATATAAACAAACCGGGATGGTATCGCGTGTCAACGTTCCTGGAAACAGGGGCGTTTTTTTATATTCATTTCAATGGGAATAGCGATCGCCACAAATGAAAATCAAAGTTTGCCTGGCAAACTTTGGATCAATAAAAAGGAGAAAACGATGAAACAACTGACAGGGAATCAGGTTCGTCAAATGTTCTTAGATTACTTTGAATCAAAAGGCCACATGATTGAACCAGGAGCAAGTTTAGTACCTCATAACGACCCAACTTTGTTATGGATTAATGCGGGAGTTGCTGCCCTTAAAAAATATTTTGACGGTAGTGAAAAACCAAAGAAAAACCGCATTGCTAACGCCCAAAAATCAATTCGTACAAACGATATTGAAAACGTTGGGAAAACAGCACGTCACCACACATTCTTTGAAATGTTAGGGAACTTCTCTATTGGTGATTATTTCAAAGCTGAAGCTATTCCATTTGCATGGGAATTTTTAACAAGCCCAGAATGGATTGGCTTTGATCCAGAAAAACTTTACATCACTGTGTATACAGATGATGATGAAGCTTACCGCATTTGGACAGAAGTATGTCATGTTGACCCAAGTCACATCTTAAAAACAAAAGAAAACTTCTGGGAAATCGGTAAAGGACCAGGGGGTCCAGACACAGAAATTCACTATGACCGTGGAGAAAAATATGATCCAGAAGGTCTTGGTGAAAAATTATTCTTTGAAGAAATGGAAAACGATCGTTACATCGAAGTATGGAACGTTGTATTTAGCCAATATGATTGCGATCCAACAATTGATCGTAAAGACTACAAAGAATTACCACAGAAAAATATCGATACCGGAATGGGCTTAGAACGTTTAGTTGCTTTAATCCAAGATGGTGAAACAAACTTCGATACAGACTTATTCTTACCAATCATTCACGAAACAGAAAAATTAGCGCATGTAAAATATGAAGGCGACAACAGAATGGCTTTCCGCGTTATCGCTGACCATATTCGTACATTAGTATTTGCTCTTTCTGATGGAGCAAACTTCTCAAACTCCGGACGTGGTTATGTTTTAAGACGTGTACTACGTCGTGCTGTTCGTTTTGGATTGAAACTCGGCTTAGACGAACCATTCCTCTACAAATTAGTGGATGTTGTCTCTGAAAATATGAAAGATTTCTATCCATACTTAATGGATACAATCGAAGAAAATAAAAAGACTATTCGTCAAGAAGAACAATTGTTCAAGAAAACATTGAAAAATGGTCAAGCTTTATTAGATGAAGAAATTGCTAAAGCAACAAATGGCAAATTATCTGGTGAAGTTACATTCAAACTGTATGACACTTATGGCTTCCCATTTGAAATGACGCAAGAAATTGCACAAGAAAATGGCTTAGAAGCAGATCGTGAAGATTTTGATGTGCAAATGCAAGCACAAAAAGAACGTGCTCGTGCAGCAAGAAGCAAAGAAGATTCTTTCGCAACTCAAAACGAAGAACTCATGAACTTTGCTGAGCATTGCGAATTCACTGGCTACGATCATTTAGAAGACGAAGGCCATGTGATTGCTTTATTCAACAAAGAAGGAAAAATGGTCGATGAATTAGATGGTGAAGGTCAAATTATTTGTGATGTTACTCCATTCTATGTTCAATCTGGTGGTCAAGTTGCTGATACAGGTGTGATCATTGGCGATCATTTCAAAGCGCATGTTTTAGACGGTATTAAAACAAGAAATAAACAACACTTACTTCAAATTGAAGTAGAAGAAGGCATTTTACATAAAGGTGATTTAGTTCGCCAAATCGTGGATGCAAAACATCGTTTAGACACAACTGCAAACCACTCAGCAACCCACTTATTACAATCAGCCCTCAAAGCTGTATTAGGGGATTCTATTCACCAAGCAGGAAGCTTTGTAGGACCAGATTACTTACGTTTTGACTTCAATTACCGCGAAAAATTAACTGAAGAGCAATTAGCAGACATTGAACAACGTGTAAACGTAATGATCAATGATGGCCATGTTGTTACTCGTGAAGTAATGAAAATCGAAGAAGCGAAAAAAACAGGCGCAACTGCATTATTCGATGAAAAATACGGTGATGAAGTTCGCGTAGTGACTATGGGTGATGTATCTTGTGAATTCTGTGCAGGTTGCCACGTGGATAACACAAGAGAAATCGGTCTGTTAAAAATCGTAGGTGAAGAATCAATCGGAAGTGATACACGTCGTATTACAGCAAAAACGAAAAAAGCAGCTTACGATGACTTTGCAGCTCAACAAAGAATGCTTGAACACATCGCAAGAACAGCAAAATCTAAAGGAATTAAAAACCTCGATACAAAAATCGATGCTACTTTTGATCAAATGAAAGACATGCAAAAAGAAATTGCAGATCTGAAAAATCAATTGTTTGCGTTCAAATCTAAAGAATGGGCACGTGATGCTAAAGAGATCAACGGATTCCATGCATTAGTTCGTGAAGTTCCTGCAATGGATGGTAAAGCACTCAAAGAAATCGTTTCAACACTTAAAGGACAAGACGACCAAATGGTAATCTTATTAATCTCCAACAATGATGGTCGTTTAACACTCGTTGCTGGTGCAGGTAAAGAAGCGGTTAAACGTGGTGTTCATGCCGGAAACTTAGTTAAAGCTGCGGCATTGACAACAGAAGGTAAAGGCGGCGGAAAACCAGATCTTGCACAAGCTGGTGGTTCTAACGCTGCTAAGATCAATGAAGCCCTCAACCAGGCATTACAAACAATTGAAACTCTTTAATTCATTTCAATTAAAACGGAGTTGTATTCGTCATTAGACAAGTACAACTCTTTTTTTAGCTATAAAGAATGCTTCGTTTTTTGTGGTTAAGCAATGAACGAAGAAGTGTTTCAGCAAGAGATTTTGGGTTGATGGTGCTATAATAATTGCAATCAAAATAAACGTGATATCCATTAAACATCGCGTTTATCCATGATAATCGATGGTCGATGATCCAATAAATGCCCATCTTTTTGACAATTGGATGCAAAAAGATCATTCGTCATTTATGACGTTAGACCAAAAAAAGGCCATAAATCGAATGAAAGTGGCACTAAATTCCTAATGAAAGTGCTTTATCTACATGATTTAGACAACTTCATTCACTTTTAAGCTAAAATAATAAGGCATATTGTTTATGTTTTAAGGAGGGTGCAACATGGCTCAAATTACAGAAACAGTAATGTTTACAACGGAAAAAATTCGTCGTGAGAACATTAAAAAAATTCTTCGTGAAGTATCTGATGCGCTTGAGGAAAGAGGATATAACACTGAAAACCAGATCGCTGGATATTTAATCAGTGCTGATCCAGCCTATATCTCCTCCTACAAAGATGCTCGCAATACAATTCAAAAAATTGAACGCTACGAAATTATTGAAGAGCTTGTTCGAGCATATCTGGAGAAATAATCGAGAATGGAAAGAATTATTGGCCTCGATTTAGGATCCGTAACATGTGGAGTGGCAATGTCTGATCCACTTGGCATGATTGCGCGCGCAATTACAACAGTACGATTTCCAAGTGATGATTACCAACAATGTTTAGAAGGCGTGCTTCAAATCTTGCACGAAAACAAAGTGAAAAAAGTCGTTTTGGGATTACCTAAACATATGAATGGCGATATCGGCATTCGTGGGGAAATCTGCTTGAACTTTAAAAAAATGTTGGAAGACCAGGGAATTGAAGTAGATATGTGGGATGAACGTTTAACAACTGTTGCAGCCCAAAAGATTTTAATTTCCGCCGATGTCTCCCGGAAGAAACGAAAGAAAGTCATTGATCAAATGGCAGCTGTCCAGATTCTTCAAAGTTATTTGGACCGGCAAAATGGCGGGCTAGTCTCGTTCTGATTCTGCTTTCCAGAGGCAAAACATCGTTTTTTGCCTCTTTTTTTACAATAGCTTGGAAAGAGCGCTAGTTCATCTTGTATCGTAAATAGATGAACAACCACATTCAATAAAGGAGAATTCTATGATTGACTCTAATTCTTTGTACGTCAAAGACCAAGATGGAAATGAAAAAAGAATGATCATTCTGTTCACATTTGACAGTACAGACTACAACAAGTCTTATGTTGTATTCCAAGACCCAGATAATGACACTGGTGAAGTTTATGCATCTGCTTACAACGACCAAGGTGAACTTTTACCTATCGAAACTGATGAAGAATGGGATATGGTAGATGAAGTCATTAATACGTTTGCCTCGGACGAGGAATTAACGGATGACTAGAAGAAGAAAAAAAAGAAAAAGCCACGCGGGACTCATCGTATTTTTCGTAATTTTATGTTTGTTGATCGGTGGAGCTGGAGGAGGATATTTTTGGTATAGCTCCTCTTTAAAACCAGTTTCCTCTACCGATGAAAAAATCGCCATTGAAATTGCGCAAGGTGATACCCAAAATATCGTGATTGATAAATTAGAAGCAGCGGGATTGATTCAAAGCAAACTTGCCACAAAGATTTATACAAAATTAAATGAATTTCCACGTTATGTAGGAACATTTGAACTTTCTACATCGATGTCTACACAAGAAATCTTTGCTAAACTTGCTGATCCAAACAATGCTTTACAAAGCTTTGTTTCGGTGACAATTCCTGAAGGAAAATGGGCAAAAGATATTGCGACCATTTTAGCGAATAGTTTACCTCATCTAAATCGTGACGAATTACTTCGTTTATGGAACGATGATGCGTATATCAACCAACTTGCTCAAGTGTACCCATTCATTGATCCAACGCTTCTGACAAACGATCAATACTTCGTTAAATTAGAAGGATATTTATTCCCAGAAACTTATCACATTGATCTGAACATGAACGAAGATCAAGTAACGCGGATGCTATTGGATCAATTTGGCGCAGTGATTGCGCAGTTCCAACCACAAATCGATGCATCACAATATAACTTGCAAGAAATCCTTACGCTAGCAAGTATTATTCAATTTGAAAGTGGAAATCCAGCAGACATGCCAGATATTTCCGGTGTATTCCATAATCGTTTAAATTCAGGAATGCCACTCGGCAGTTCTGTAACGGTATGTTATGCACTCTATGATCAATTTGAATCCAGTGAGCAGTGCGAAACGAATACGGATATTCAATCCCCATATAATACGTATCTCAATGCCGGATTACCAATTGGTCCAATTCTAAATCCGGGCCGTGATGCGATTAGTGCTGCTTTAAATCCTGCGCAAAACGATTATTTATATTTCGTTGCCGATATTTATGGTGATGGAAAAACGCACTTTGCTCGTACTTTAGAAGAGCATGAAGCAAATATTGATCGATTTAACTTGCGCTTAGAATAAACATCAACAAATATTTGTGATACAATTTTTAAGCTTTAAATTTGGAGGATAAACATGGCTGAAAAAATTTTTGTTACTCAGGAAGGTCTCGATGAGCTTCGTGCCGAACTTGAGAATCTTGTCCATGTCGTAAGACCGGAAGTAATTGTCGAACTTCAAGAAGCTCGTGCACAAGGGGACTTATCTGAAAACGCTGATTATGATGCCGCTCGTGACCATCAGGCTCGTGTAGAAGGTCGTATTAAAGAACTTGAAAGTTTAATCAAAAATGCACAGATTATTGAAGAAGGAGAAGGTGGAACGAAAACAGTTCGTTTAGGATCCACTGTAACAATTAAAGATAATACTGATGGATCTTTGATGACATTCAGTATTGTGGGTACGATCGAAGCCGATCCTTTCAACAACAAAATTTCCAATGAAACACCTCTTGTCAAAGCAATCTTAGACAAGAGACCTGGAGAAACTGTTGAAGTGAAAGGTGTAGAAGAACCTTACGAAGTGACAATTGAATCTGTTCGCTAAACATGAAGAGACTGTAATAAATATCTTGATCTTGATATCTTTTCAATCATCGAGGTTGTTTACAGCCTCTTTTTTTATTCTTGTTTATTCAATTTATGTCTATTCGATTAAAATATATAGAATAAATATAACGATAATATATGTGATTAATTAGATATATTGTCAATGTAATAAATGTTGATAAACTAAAATAGTATAGAGCAGGTAAAGAAGATTTTTATTTAAAAAGAATCAAAACGAAATATCAAAAAAGATATTAATGGTTGTAAATAAAGTTCATGATAAGTGCGTTTATCTAAAATGCAAAAACAAAAGGGTTGAGTAAATCAAAGACAGGATAATCATACGAATAGCTTGATTTTAAGGGGATAAAAAAACTGGATTGAGCCTGCTTTGTTTAGTGGAGGATTGGTTATGAAAAGAGCTTTGCAAATCGGATTGGCGTTTCTATTTCTATTTATTGGGATTACTGATATCGCAGATTCAATAAATCATATGCAACAAGAAAGAGAAGAAAGAAAAATGAATGAAGAGATTGAAGAACAAGCCCAAATTGATGCGCTAAAAGCAGGATATGATCAGTTAGAAATTGGAATGAGTTATGGTCAGTGTGTTTCTATAATAGGTTCTGAAGGGAAGAAGGTCACAGAAACTGAATCTGAGTATTTCGGTAAAGCAGAACTTTACTTATGGAAACCTTATGAAGATTCACATATGGTCGGTATTGAAGCGCATTTCACAAACGGTGAATTGACAAATAAATCTTGGGTAGAGTACTAAAACAGAAAAAATGGTAAATTGCGAGCTTTGAATCTATGCAATTCACTCATTTAGACCATGTTTAAATCAGCCATTTGTTACAATAGAAGATAAGATTAAATCTTTTCGATTTGAGTTTGCACATAAAGAAGGAGGATTTGAAGATGGTTTATATTTTACATGGTGAAGATCCATCTAGACGGGAATATAAATTAGAGACCATTAAACGCAAAGAGAATTGTGATCAAATTGATCGCTTCGATTGTCAAAAAGATGATCCAGACGTCATTGAAAACGTGTTGGATTCATATAATTTATTTGCAGAAAAACCGATGGTCATTTTAGATCATGCTTCTTTTTTAGGTGCCAAAAACGATACTAAATTAGAATTAGAACGCATTGTGCCAAGACTCGTTGATGATAAAGTGATCGTTTTACTATTAGATGCCAAAAAGCTAGATACAAGAAAAAAACTAGTCAAACAGCTCCAAGAAACCGCAACAATCATGAACTGCATGCCACTCGATGAAAAGAGTTTAGTTACAGAAGTGCAGACGATGATGAAAGAACGTAAAATGAAAATGGATGCGCGTGGTTTTGACTACTTTTGTCAAAATGTCGGCTTTTCATCACCAGTTATAGCTAGCCAACTTGATAAACTTGCATTATATAGCCAAGATTTGAGTTATGAAGATGTTAAAGCTTTAACAACGGTGGAACCCACTCAAGATGTATTTAAAATGACGAATGCTTTATTTGCGAAAAACCGGGTTTTATTATTAGAGTTGTATCGGAACTTTAGAGCACAAAATATGGAACCTGCGGCAATTATTGGTTTACTTGCTTCGCAAATTCGCTTTGTTTATCAAGTACGCGTTTTGATGGATGAAGGATATCGCAAAGAAGATATGATGAGTGAATTAAATGCATCATCGGGTCGAATCTGGAATACAATGAAAAACGCTAAAAATTTTAGTGCAAATCAGCTTTTAGAAAATTTGGCGACGTTATCAAAACTTGATCAAGCCACTAAAAGTGGAGTAGATCGCGATACTGCATTTGAAAATTTTATTTTGCAAATTGATGATCAGCATTCAAAACAAGATGTTTGGCAATTTTAAAAAAAGAAAGAACATCATCTTTAAAAAGCTAAATTGTGGCATTTGATTGAATAGAGTGTAAAAAAAGAAATATAAAACGTGTGAGATCTTTTATCATAGATTTGAAATAATCCGATTATTGAAGATCTCTTTTTTTGTTTTGCAAAAAGAAAGAGCAAAGTAAAAGAAAAAGAATGATCGGTAAATTGATATTTACCGAATCGTAAATAAAGCATTATAAAAGCGCAGAGAAACAAAATAGAATTCATATTCTCTGCGCTTTCATTTTCATTTAAATCTGTGAAAAGTTATATTTCGACGTAAATCTACATCAATAAAAAACGATATCGAAGTGATACCGTGTTTTTATTGAATAGAGTTTACAGCTTGAGCAAGTCTAGATTTCTGGTTAGAAGCATAGTTTTTATGCTTGAATCCTTTTGCTACAGCTTTGTCTAATTTAGAACATGCTGCTGCGTAAGCTGCAACTGCTGCTTCTTTATCCTGAGCTTCTACAGCAACTAACACTTTTTTGATAGCTGTTTTTAAAGCTGATTTTTGGGAAACGTTGCGGCTTCTTGCTTTATTATTCGTGAGAACACGCTTTTTTTGCTGTTTAATCTGTGGCACGAGTACACCTCCTGACATAATGCTTTGAAATTATAACAAAGTGCATTTTACAATGCAACAAAACACGAAATGATCAGGTATAATATCTCATCAGAAAGGGGGTTATTCCTTGTGAATTCCAAAATTATTTTTATGGGGACTCCTCAAATTGCCGCAGATGTCTTGCAAGCATTATTAAATGCAAATGCAAATATTTCTTTAGTCATCTGCCAACCAGATCGTAAAGTCGGTCGTAAAGGGACTTTACAAGCTTGTCCAACCAAGCAACTTGCCCTTCAATATAACATTCCTGTTTTTCAACCGGAGAAAATTCGCAATGACTTTCAACGTGTCGTTGATGAACATGCAGATTTAATTGTAACTTGTGCGTATGGTCAAATCGTACCACAAGAAGTCTTAGATGCACCAAAACAAGGGTGCGTGAATTTGCATGGATCACTTTTACCGGAGTATCGAGGCGCCGCACCAATTCAGCGTGCAATTTATGATGGTAAAACGGTAACTGGCATGTCTTTGATGAAAATGGAAGCAGGTATGGATACTGGACCAGTTGCTGCAATGGCAAAAATTGAAATTGAGCCAAGCGACAATACCACTTCATTATTTGAAAAGATGGGAAAACTTGCGGGCGAATTGGTTGTTGAACACCTCGATGAACTTTTAGCCGGGACACTAGAATTCATCCCACAAGACGATTCATCAGCAACGCATGCTGACAAGATCTCAAAAGAAGAAGAACAACTCGATTTAAATATGTCAGATGTTCAATTATTGAATACGATTCGGGCACTTTCTTATACGCCGGGTGGGTATGTGATCGCAAATCATGCTAAACTAAAACTTCTTTCTGTACGCTATCAACCTGGCGAAACACCTGGTATTGGGGTGTTCTTTGCTTTGAACAAAAAACAATTCGCAATGGGTGGCCATGAAGGAATCTTTTTGTTAGACGAAGTGCAACCAGAAGGAAAATCAATGATGAAATCTGCCGACTTCCTGAATGGAAAAGGAAGAAGTCTGATCAATAAGAAAGCGGGGGAATAACTTGGATCAAAAGAATATTCGAAATTTTTCAATTATCGCTCATATTGACCATGGAAAATCGACATTAGCTGACCGAATTTTGGAACTGACGGATTCAGTTGAGAAACGAGAAATGAAATCACAAATTCTCGATTCGATGGATTTAGAAAGAGAACGTGGCATTACCATTAAATTGAATGCCGTGGAACTTGTTTATCATGCTAAAGATGGACAAGATTATTTATTCCATTTGATTGACACTCCAGGTCACGTTGACTTCTCATATGAAGTATCACGTTCACTTGCAGCTTGTGAAGGAGCTATATTAGTTGTCGATGCAGCGCAAGGTGTGCAAGCGCAAACGATGGCAAACGTGTATTTAGCATTAGAAAACGACTTAGAGATTTTACCAGTCTTAAATAAAGTTGACTTACCAAGTGCACAACCAGAGGTTGTCAAAGAAGAAATCGAAAATTTAATTGGCTTAGATTGCAGTGAAGCCGTTGAAATTTCTGCTAAATCCGGATTGAATGTCGATCAAGTTTTAGAACAAATCGTAGCAAAATTGCCAGCTCCAACAGGAGACATTCAAGAACCACTACAAGCTTTAGTCTTTGACTCAGTTTATGATGCTTATAAAGGTGTTATTGCTTGGGTATCGATTAAAAATGGTGAAGTTAAAGTTGGCGATAAAATTCGTTTAATGGCTTCACAAGCAGAATATGAAGTCACAGAACTTGGTGTACGTACACCAAAAATGTTAAACAAACAATCTTTAAAAACAGGAGATGTTGGATGGATTGCAGCATCTGTTAAAGATATCAAAACAGTTCGTGTTGGGGATACGATCACTTTAGCGAATCGTCCAGCAAAAGAAGCGCTCGATGGATATAAAGAAATGCAGCCAATGGTTTATGCGGGTATTTATCCTGTTGATAACGCTCGTTATGACGATTTAAAAGAAGCATTAGAAAAATTACAACTCAACGATGCATCTTTACAATTTGAACCAGAAACGTCACAAGCTTTAGGATTTGGGTTCCGTTGTGGCTTTTTAGGACTATTACATATGGATGTTGTCGAAGAGCGTTTAGAACGTGAATATAACTTGAGTTTGATCGCAACTTCGCCATCTGTTATTTATCGAGTGCATAAAACCGATCGAACTGTCGAAGAAATCGACAACCCAGCTTCATTACCACCAGCTCAAAAAATCGACTTTATCGAAGAACCTTATGTCAAAGCGGAAATCTTAGTTCCGAAAGAATATGTCGGTACGATGATGGATCTTTGTCAGAAAAAACGTGGTGAATATGTGGACTTACAAGTTCTCGATGATACACGTATGGAATTGATCTATCAGATGCCACTTTCTGAAATTATCTTCGATTTCTTTGATCGCATGAAGAGTGCAACGAAAGGCTATGCAAGCTTTGACTATGAATTTAGCGGCTATCGTAAATCCGATCTGCAAAAACTCGATATTTTATTAAATGGCCAAGTTGTCGATGCGCTTAGCATTATCGTGCATAAAGATTTTGCTTATAATCGTGGAAATGCGATGACAGTTAAATTAAAAGACTTAATTCCAAAACAACAGTTTGAAATTCCTGTTCAAGCCGCAATTGGAAGTAAAATTATTGCCCGTACAAACATTAAAGCCTTACGTAAAAACGTATTGGCAAAATGTTATGGTGGGGACATTTCCCGTAAGAAAAAATTGTTAGAAAAACAAAAAGAAGGGAAAAAGCGCATGAAGATGGTTGGTTCTGTCGAAATTCCACAAGAAGCATTTATGGCTGTCTTGTCGATGGACGAAGACTAATCATGATCGAAAGTGCTTATCTCCATATCCCATTTTGTCAGTCGATTTGTACATATTGTGCTTTTGAGCGAAGCGCAAATTTAAAACAGATCGACCAGTGGCTCGATGTGATTTGCGACGAGGTGCAAAATACTTTAAAACAAGCCAAACAAAACGATCCAACCTTTAAATTGAAGACAATTTATTTTGGAGGTGGGACACCGAGTGTTTTGTCTTGCGCACAACTTGAACGCTTAGCAAGTTTGTTTGCAGATGTCTTTGATCCTTATGGAGAATGGACAATTGAAGCGAATCCTGAATCGATTACTTTAGAATGGTTGCAAACAGCCCGCCGTCTTATGATCAATCGAATTTCAATTGGTATTCAAACCTTTGACGCCAAACGCCTGCAAACACTCAATCGCCATCATACCCCATTGCAAGCCAAGCAAGCTGTCGCATTATGTCGCCAAGCTGGATTTGAATCGATTAGCGTCGATTTGATTTATGGCTTTGCCAAACAAACGATGGCGGATCTCAATGCTGATCTAGATGCGTTTTTGGAACTCGATATCGATCATCTTTCTATTTATTCGCTCATTTTAGAGCCGGATTCGGCTTTAGGAAAACGGGGCTATGTGCCATTAGATGAGTATGAAAATGCATTGATGTATGAACAAATTGACAAGCGTTTAACCCAATCTGGTTTTGAGCACTACGAAGTGAGTTCTTTTGCCCGCAATCAAAAATACGGGCTTCATAACTCGTTGATTTGGGATGATGGTCAATACTTTGGCTTTGGGTTTGGAGCAATTGGTCGTGATGAACAAGGCTTATATCATCACTCGGGTACATTAAAACAATATATTCAAAAACAATCACATCTCGAATATGAAGAAAATCCCAATCCTTGGTTTGATGCGATCATGACAGGCTTGCGCACCACAATGGGTTTAAATGTCTTGAAGTGGAATTTACGCTATGGATTTGATTTCAAACAACGCTATGCGCATGTTTTAAATCAGTATTCAGAATGCTTTATCGAACAAAATGATCGTATTTCACTCACTAAACAAGGAATGGAAATTTTAGATACGATTTTAGTTGAATTCCTCATGGAAGATTGATAACATACAAAAGATTCATTCGCGGCTTTTGGAGACTCCGACCGAGGCTTCGATTGGATTGTAATGAAAGAAAAAGGAGAGCATAAAAATTATGACTAACGCACAAAAAGAAGCAATCATTAAAGAATATGCAATTCACGAAGGAGATACAGGTTCTCCAGAAGTTCAAGTTGCTATTTTAACAGCTCGTATTAACGAACTGACTGAACACTTCAAAGTTCACAAACACGATTATCATTCCTACAGAGGTTTGATGAAAATGGTTGGACACAGAAAGAACTTATTATCTTATCTGAAAAACAAAGACCTCGAACGTTACAAATCTTTAATTGCAAGACTTGGTCTGAGAAAGTAAGCATCAGCTTACTTTTTTTTTACGCTTTTTTCGACATGAATGAGAGTTGGTTTCATGGCTATTGCTTGAAAGATAGATTGTTCTAAGCTAAGGAATGGCAGAATTAAAGATGAATTTTGTGCGTAAAGAAGACAGAATGGGCGGATATTGTCTAAAATGAAATAGACAAGGAGTAAATTTATATGAGACAAATGAAACAGCTTAGGACAATTGCGATGGCCTCGATTGTTGCCTCATCATTTATGTTGGGTGGTTGTACGCCAAAAACAACGGTGATCACAAGTGAAAATGCCCCTAATGAGTTTATCCGTCAAGTCGCAAATGTTACCTCAAATTCAACATCGGAAGAGATGCAATCTATTTTAAACACCATGAATGATGCCACGATTGAGTATTACAAATCTGGCTATCAAACAAGTGAACAAACACATGCAGTAGGCTTAACTGTCCAGGATGGACAATTAGCGACAACAGAAAGTGACTTTAAAAACTATGATGTCCGCTTTGGTGATGAATTAACGTACTATGAGTTATATGAAGAAGAATCGGGCAATGAAGCAAATTATGGTTTGATGTCCTATAACAAAGGCGCAATTACAACTGTTTTTTCGCGCCCAGATGGATCGGGACAGTTTGGAAAAGAGAATGGTAAATTTGTCATTCAAACCATCAACAAAGAAGATGGCGTCCTTCATGATATTAGTGATGATGCGATGCATGAATATATTCAAGAAGCCATTTCTTTTCCGCTACATAATCTCGTGGGTGGCACACTATTAGTGTCTCCGTTTGAAAAGCCACAAGCTTATACATATAAACTCGAACAAGTTGGATCTGATTTTGTCTGGACCATCTCGATTCATGAACAAGATGTATATAACGAAATTCTCAATACAACTTTCAAAGACCTTTATGGATATGATCGCTTAGATATTAAAGGGGATGGATCATTCATTCTTGATGAATTTATCGCTCAAGAAGTAACTTATGTACTGACAATGGATGAACAAGGCGTTGTTCAAAAAATTTCAACAACAAATGCTTCTCAAGCGAAAAAAGGAGAGGTAACTAAAGAGATCAAAAGTACAGATACCGTTTTGCTTACAACGGTTGAAGAAAAATGGTACACATTCTTTAAAGATTTCTTTGCCGCAATTGAATCAGGAACTTTAAAAGAAGAGGATGCTTTTGCTTTAAATCAACCTTTTGCTAGTGAGTCATCTGACCAATCTTCCACTCCAGATTCAGCACTTGAATCCAAAATGGAAACAGATCAACAATCAACAACTGAAAGTCAATCTAATTCTAGCGAACAAAATTCGCAATAATGCATTTTATCGCCATTGACCATGTTCTTGGTTTGCATGGAGTTTAATTGAATTTTCAATAACGAATAAATCCGAAATGACTAAATGATTGAGTCATTTCGGATTTGTTTTTAGAGGTATTGCATAGGTAGATTTCGAATTAAATCTTTGTAAAAGTCGATGGAAATAGCGATAAAAAAAAGGAAATTCGTCTAAAAACATAAACAGTTTGGTGGTTGATTGAACTAGTGATATCATGACAAATGGACAAAAATAATAAGAATATAAGTGAGGTATAAAGACAAGATGGCAAAACAAGTATTTCATCTTGATTTCTGTGGAAAAAACATCACGGTTGAAACTGGCGAAATTGCAAAACAAGCCAATGGTGCAGTTTTAGTCCGTTACGAAGATACAGTAGTTCTTTCAGCAGCAACAGCAAGTGCGCAAGCTAAAGAAGGACTTGACTTCTTTCCACTGACAGTAAGTTATGAAGAAAAATTATATTCTGTTGGGAAAATTCCAGGTGGATTCTTACGTCGTGAAGGACGTCCAACAGAACATGCGACTTTGACGGCACGTATGATTGACCGTCCAATTCGTCCATTATTTGCGGAAGGATTCCGTAACGAAGTACAAGTTGTCAACACCGTATTATCTGTTGACCAAAACGCTTCCTCTGAAATGGCTGCAATGTTAGGTGCTTCTTTAGCACTTTGCATTTCTGATATTCCATTTGGTGGACCAATCGCTGGTGTGCGTGTTGGTTTAGTAGATGGCGAATTCGTCTGCAACCCTGATTTAGAACAAGCAGAACGTTCCACAATCGAATTAACAGTTGCGGGTACTGCTCAAGCTTTAAACATGGTTGAAGCAGGGGCAAATGAAGTCGATGAAGACACAATGCTTGAAGCATTGATGTTTGGTCACGAAAAAATTAAAGAACTTTGTGCATTCCAAAACGAAGTCATTGCCGCTTGCGGTAAAGAAAAACGCGAAGTTACTTTATATGCACCAGATCCTGAACTCGAGGCAGCAGTTCGTGAAAAATATGAAGCAGATATTCGTGCAGCAGTTTCTATCGTTAAAAAACTTGAACGTTATGAAGCGATCGATAAATTAGTTGATGCTGCAAAAGAAGAATATGCTGCAAAAGAATATGCAAGCGAAAAAGAAAAAGCAGAAGCAGTCAAACAAGCAGGCGCTATTTGCCGTTCTATTGAAGCGGATGAAGTACGTCGCTTAATCATTGAAGATAAAGTGCGTCCAGATGGTCGTGCGATTGATGAAATCCGTCCATTGGATTCACAAGTTGATTTATTACCACGTGTTCACGGTTCTGCAATGTTTACTCGTGGAGAAACGCAAGTTATCTCAACAACAACTTTAGGTGCGCTTAATGAAAACCAAATCATCGATGACGTAACTGAAGTAGGAAATAAACGCTTTATGCACCATTACAACTTCCCACCATACTCTGTAGGTGAAGTTGGACGTATGGGTAACCCAGGACGTCGTGAAATCGGGCATGGTGCTTTAGGTGAACGTGCATTATCTAAAGTATTACCAAGCGAAGAAGAATTCCCATATGCAATCCGTACAGTAGCGGAAGTTACTGAATCCAACGGTTCTTCTTCCCAAGCTTCTATTTGTGCGGGCACAATGTCTTTAATGGCAGCTGGTGTTCCAATCAAAGCACCAGTAGCTGGTGTAGCAATGGGTCTGATCATGGATGAAGAAACAGGAAAATATACTGTATTAACTGACATCCAAGGTATGGAAGACCACTTTGGGGATATGGACTTCAAAGTAGCAGGTACTGAAAAAGGTATTACGGCTTTACAGATGGATATCAAAGTAAAAGGAATTACTCGTGATATCTTCAAAGAAGCATTAGCGCAAGCACATGGTGCTCGTCAACAAATCTTGGCAAACATGATGAGTGCAATTGATCATCCACGTGAAGACCTCTCTCCATATGCGCCAAAAACATCAATTATCAAAATCAACCCAGACAAGATTAAAGATGTTATTGGACCAGGTGGTAAAAACATCAATAAGATCATTGCTGAATGCGATAATGTTAAAATCGATATCGATGATGACGGAACAGTTGTTATTTACCATATGGATCGCGCAGCAATCAACAAAGCGCTCGAACAAATCAATGACATTTGCCGTGAAGCAAAAGTTGGAGATGTATACGAAGCTAAAGTTGTGCGCATCGAAAGCTACGGTGCATTCGTTAACTTATTCGGTAAAACAGATGGCTTATTACACGTATCCAATATCAGCTGGAACCACGTGGCAAAAGTTGAAGATGTATTAAAACTTGGCGATTTAATCGATGTCAAAGTTATTGAAATCGAAAATGGTAAAGTCAATGTTTCTGCAAAAGCACTGTTACCAAAACCAGCTGGCTATAAAGAACCAGAAAGAAACCGTGCACCACGCAAAGACAATCGTCGCCCAAATGGTCCACGTCGCTTCGATCACCACAAAGCAGATGAAGCGCCAAGACCAGAAGAGCCAAGAGCAGAAGAACCAAAAGAAGCTGAGTAATCCCATTCATTTTCTTTGGATTTTGAATTCAATACGAGTCAAAAATGCCGGAAGCCAAATAACTTCCGGTATTTTTCGATTATGGATATTGTTCATATATAGAATTTCGTAAATTTGAGCGAGAATTGAATAGAAATGCACAACTATTTCGAATATCATCTTTCTTGCTTTATAATGAAATTTAAAGGACAGGGTAATAAACATGAATTATAGAACTTTAGTTGAAGATTATTTTGAAAATTTTAAAAAAGATTTAGCAGACATTGTTGCGATTGAATCAACTCGCGATGTAGAACATGCCGGACCAGGTGCTCCTTTCGGACCAAAAGTTAGAGAAGTATTAGAACTGATGCTCGAAAAAGCAAATAGAGATGGTTTTAATACGAAAAACTATGATGGGTACGCTGGTTTAATTACTTATGGTGAAGGTGAAGAGAGCGTTGGAGTTCTCGGTCACTTAGATATCGTTCCATTAGGTGAAGGGTGGCATCACGATCCTTTAATCATGAGTGAAGACAGTGGCTATTTATTTGGCCGTGGTGTTTTAGATGATAAAGGACCATTTTTAGCTAGTTACTATGCTTTAAAAATGTTAAAAGACTTGAACGTGCCATTAAAACGTAAAGTCATGTTAATTGCAGGAACAGATGAAGAAAGTGGTATGGGTGGAATTGCGGAATATGTTAAAACAGGTCCAATTCCAACAATGGGCTTTACTCCAGATGCTGATTTCCCAGTTGTTTATGGTGAAAAAGGAAACTTACACATCGCTTTAGATAGTGATCAAGATACAATTATCGAATCTTTTAGTGCTGGAACACGTGTCAATATCGTAATCGAAAAAGCAACTGCAACACTGAATACAGATCAGTTTGATGAAAACTTATTTAACTTCTTCTTGAACACAAATGATGTAACTGGTCATGGTGAAGTTAAAGATGGAAAAGTTGTTTTAGAAGTGATCGGTAAAGCGGCTCACGCTTCTACTCCATATTTAGGAAAAAACGCAGCACTGATTTTATTCAATTACATCGGACAAGCTTACAACGATCAATTATCTAAAGAACTTTATTCTTTATTATGGGACTGGAAAGGTACTCCAGAAGCAATTGACGTGAATGGCGTTTACATGGGCTTTTTAACAATGAATACTGGCTTAGTCAGCATTGAAAATGGTCATACTCACGTATTAGTCGATATCCGTTATCCAAACGATACAAATGTTGAAACAATTTCTAAAGGTTTCGAACAAGCATGCCTTGCACTCGACAACAGAATTACACACAACGTTGCTTATGCAGGTGATCCTTTATTCGTTGATCCAAATTCTGATTTAGTTCAAAACTTAATGGCAGCTTATCGCAAATATTCTGGTGACACATTCCGTCCAGCAATCACACTTGGTGGTGGGACTTATGCCAAAATGTTTGATAACTTCGTTGCCTTTGGTCCAGAAAAACCTTGGATTCGTGCACCTAAAGATTTAATCATCGGTGGAATCCACGATAAAGATGAAGGTGTTGAAATCGAATCATTAAAAGAAGCAATTGCGATTTATGCGGATGCGATTGAACGGTTAGCTAACCAATGAGAATGCGTCGAATCCCATGGGCAGCTGAATATTTAACAACGAGCCCATCCCGTATCCAAATCGATCAATCGTGGACAACAATTTGGCAAAAACAAGAGGATCAAAAACTTCATCTTGAAATTGGCTGTGGTAAAGGTGGTTATTCTGCAGCTATGGCACAGTTATATCCTCATGATTTATTCATCGCAGTAGAAAAAAACGAAAGTGCAGCAGGTCTTGCAGCAAGAAAGTTTGACGAAGCGCATTTAGATAACTTGCGTTTAATCTATGGCGATGGTGCCGATTTAGATTTGTGCTTTAAAAGCGGAGAAGTGGATGTTTTACATCTCAACTTCTCTGATCCATGGCCTAAAAAGCGTAATGCGAAACGTCGTTTAACGGCACCTTCATTTTTAAAACAATACAAAACGCTTTTAAGTGAAGAGGGTCAGATTATCATGAAAACTGATAACAGCTCTTTATTTGAATATTCGATTCTAGAATTTTTGAATGCTGGATTTTTCTTAGAAGACATTAGTGTCGACTTCCGTCGTGAAGAACATCCAGAAGATCCACTCACTGAATATGAAGCAAAATTTGTAGAAAACGGCCAACCTATTTATCGATGCATTTGGCGCAAACATCCTGTGCAATAAAGTGTTAAAAAGATTGATACGGTATAAAATTTAAAAAATCGTTCAATTCACTATTTGAACTAATAAGATCAATAGAAAGATAACAAACATGAAACAAGCTCACACTATTGAAGAAGTAAAGGCTTTAAAAGAGTCTACTCGACCAGTCGTTTTCTTATGGTCAGCAGCATGGTGCCCAGATTGTGTTTATCTTGTACCATTCTTAGATCGAATCGAGGCAGATAATCCTGAATTTGATTTCTATAAACTTGATCGTGATGAACTCTTAGATGAAGCAATCGACCAGGATATTCTGGGCATTCCTTCTTTTACCGTTTATAAAGCCGGAAATGAACTCGGACGCTTTGTGTCAAAGCTCCGTAAAACCCCACAGGAAATTCAGGGTTTTTTAAACTCTGTCAAGGAGGCTTAAGTAATGGGATTTAAAGATGTAATGAAATCATTTTTATACGAAACAGTTGAAGATGATGAATTAGAAGAAGAGGAAGAAGTCAGCACACCTGAGAGAACTTTACCTAACTTCTTAAAACGCCATACACCAACACAAGAAACATCACAACCTACTTCTCAAACACCTACAGAAACTGTTCAACCTGAACAACTTGAACAACTTGAACAACCTGAACAACCTATAGTTGAGACTGAAAATTTATATGTGGAACCACAAGTTGTTGTGCAACCACAATCTAGTCAATTTTTAGATGCAATCGAAGATGTTGTGGAAACTCAAGAAGAAAAAACAACGAGACCTTCTTATATTCGCCCACAAGTGAATCGTGCTAACCGCAATACGATCATCCGCCAAGACTATTCTTCAATCATTTCTCCAATTTATGGCGATGTGAAAGAAGATCAAAAAGATGCAACACTTGTACATGATGCGTTTAACTTAACTAAACCAGTAGACGCTTCGGAAATGACAACGATTATTTCTCCAATTTTTGGTGCTCCTCAAACAACAAAACAACCAGTTGTTAAAGTTGATTCCAAAAGAAAAGCCGCTCCTCGAAAAGAAGCTGAACCAATCGTTACCGCTTCTAAAGAATCTTCTAGTTCAGATCTAGCTAGTTTCTTATCTAGACCAGCAGGTCAGCCTGCAAATTCGGTTCAAAACAAAACAGAAACTAAATAATTTGAATTAGAAAGAAGGTTAAACAATGGCAATTTTCTTTACAGGAATTAAAGGAACGGGCATGTCGGCTTTGGCGCAAATCCTTGCTGATCAAGGGCAAAATGTCCGCGGCTCCGATATTGAAAAATATGTATTTACCGAAGATGGATTAAGACAAAGAGGAATCGAAATTTTACCTTTTGATCCCAATAACATCCAAAAAGGCGATATTCTTATTGCCGGCCTTGCCTTTGGTGAAGATCATCCTGAAATCAAACGGGCAAAAGAGCTTGGTGTAGAGGTGTATTGGTATAACGAATACTTAGGTAAACTATTACACGATTACAATGCGATTTGCGTTGCCGGATGCCATGGTAAATCAACAACAACCGGCCTTTTAGCCCATATTCTTGAAGCATATGAACCAACTGCATACTTAATCGGTGATGGTCATGGTCATATGCCAAACGATGCTAAAAACTTCGTGTTAGAATCCTGTGAATTTAAACGTCACTTCCTTGCTTACCATCCAGATTACGCATTGATTACCAATATCGAATTAGACCATGTCGACTACTATAAAGACTTGGATGATTACATTTCTGCATTCCAAAGCTTTGCCAATCAAATCCGTAAAAAAGCGATTATCTTTGGTGATGATCCATATTTAAAACATCTCAATTATCCAGTGGATGTTGTGACTTATGGATTGGAAGAGGGAAATGACTATCGTGGTGTAAATCTTGTAGAAAATGAACAAGGAACACAGATGGACGTTGAAAAAGATGGCAAAATTGTTGCTCATCTTACACTCAACAATTCTGGATTACCATTTGCTTGGGATTCTCTTGGGGCATTCGCACTTGCTTCTGAACTTGGGATGCCTTATGCAGAAATTGCAGATCGTCTTGCCACATTCGAAGGAATTGCTCGTCGCTTTGTGATTGAAGAAGTCAAAGATAGTGTTTTAGTTGATGACTATGCGCATCATCCAACCGCAATTAGTCAAATGATTCGTTCGGCACATAAACGCTATCCAAACCATAAAGTGATTGCACTTTATAAACCAGACCGTTACTCTCGTTTACAGTTCTTCTTAGATCGTTTCGCAAAATCTTTAAACGAAGCCAACGAAAGCTTTGTTTTAGATTTTGATGCGAATATCAAACCAGAAGATGAAACGATTACGGTAACGATCCAAGATTTAGTTGATCGCTTAGAGAATGGTCAACTGATCACTTTAGATCAACAAGGTGCCCAAATCCTCGCAAGTCGGGCTCCAGCTGTATATTTATTCATGTCGAGTAAAAATATTTACTTGCTCAAAGATCTGTTAAAAGATCTTCTTTAATCCATTTAAAATTCACAAAAACTGATGATCAGATAACAGGTCATCAGTTTTTTATTGAAACAAAATAATCTAAAAATGATCGGGCGTTATCAGCGAATAAAAGGAAACATTCTTCTAGAATAAGGATTATAGATTTCTATAAGTTTTCGATTGATTTATTAAAATAAATGAACAATTGACTTATAAAATCCTTTTGATCTTTGACAACTGAGCAAAGATAACGTATATATAAATCTTATTGATCTCTGTTTTAGAACGAACGCTTTTAGAACTTTTAAATCTAATCAGACAACAAATAGCTCAAAAACAACAATAATATGCAAAAATGTCGCGATTTTTTCACAAATTTGTGGATAAATTACGGCAAAATGAAAATTGTTTCATTTTCCGTTTTGAAACCGGTTAAAAATGATATAATTATCAACGGAACAATTGTTGTTAGAAAGGAAGCTTATGACAGTCAATTTAGATGTCCTTATGTACCTAGCAAAGATTGCCCTTTGTATTGCGGGAGTCATTGCTGTGATCTATTTGATCCTCTTTTTCAAGTCACTTATTGATACAGCTGAATTATTTCAAGAAACGATAAAAGCCTTGAACCGGGATATGGTCAAACTTGAAGCGCCACTCGATACAATTGGTCAGGTATCGAATACCGTAAATGAAGTACAAGCTTCAGCTAAACGTGCTGCAGTCAATACCATGAACTTATTTAGCACTGCAACAGAGCGCTTAAGCGAAAATATCAAGAAAAAAGAAGAGGTATCTAATACCACTCCTTTACAACCAAATGAAAACCAATCTGCAGATCCAACTCCTGCAGATTTCAAACCTATTGATTCAGAACTCAAACAGACATTAAATCCAACACCTGATCCTGAATCATCGGAATCATCTACATCTTAATGAATCAATAAATCGTCTAACAAAATTCGATTTTAGGAGAATAATCATGATTGAAGAAAATAAAACTAACGAAACTGTAGACGAAACTCCAGTAGAAGAACAGCCTGCAGAACAACAACCTGAATTAAATGAAGAAGATCTTCGTGCAACAGTTATTGATGAAATGGAAAAAGCTTCACAAAAAGCATTAGATGCAATGCGTGAAAACGGAAACGACAAAAATGAAGAAGTCGTTGATGAGGCAAAAGACCAATTAGAAGAACTGTTTGCCCAATTCAAAACCTGGTTAGAACAAAACACTCAACCAGAACAGCTTAAAAAAGAAGCAAAAGAAGTATCCGATAAAGTTTCTGCTCTTTTAGAAAAAACGCGTCAATCAGTGATTGAAGTGTCCAATAACGAACAGTTCAAAAAAACAATGGAATCTGGACGTGAATTCTTAGTTGGAACCGGCGCAATGATTGCGGATGGACTACAGTTTGGATATGACAAACTAAAAGAAATCCCTCAATTTAAAGCGGCAACCGAATTTGTTGATGAGCATATCGAAGAATTACGTAAATCCGAAAAACTCAAAAACATTGTCGACAAATCAGAAGAAGGCTTTAATCACGTTAGCAATGCAATTTTTAGCGGAATTAAATCTTTCTTTAAAACAGACGAAACAAAAACAGATACAAATACCGAAGAAGATCAATTACCAGAACTTCCAGAATAATATTCGAGTATAACGATTAGAAATAAGATAAGAGGAATAATAAGATGAAAAGAATTACGATTTATGATGTTGCGAAAGAAGCAGACGTATCACTCGCGACAGTATCCCGTGTTATTAACGATTCAAGCGTAGTGCGCGAAGATACACGCCAAAGAGTACAAGAAGTCATTGAACGTTTAGGTTATAAACCAAATGCAGTGGCTCAAGGTTTAGCATTATCTAAAACAACTACAGTTTCGATCGTCATGTCCGAAAAACTGTTAGCGTACAATGCTAAAATCTTAAACGGTTTAATGGACGTCGCGAACATTTATCACTATAACGTGATGTTCCATACGACTTCAAAAGGCATTTCCAAAATGCAGGATGTTATTGAATCGATCATCAAATCCAGAGTGGATGGTGTCATCATTTTCAATGACAACTTCTCAGAAGACGAAATGGATGTATTAAACGAATACAAAATTCCAATGGTCATTGTCGGCAGTAAAGTAGAAGGTCAAAACCATGATCATGTTGGTAACGTTTATGTTGACATGGAAAAAATCTGCCATGATATGGTTCAAAAATACTTTGAAAACGGAATTGACGATATTGCATTAGTTGAAGATAAATTAAACCTTTCCATGATGCGTCAACTTAAAGCAGGGGTAGAATCTGCATATCAAGAAGCAGGAAAAGAATTCAATAACTACCTCTCTTATAACGATACTTATAAGACAAGTTACCAATACTTTAGTGAATACTTCAAAGAACACAAACCTGCAAAATTAAACATTGCATTCCGTGATTCTCAAGCTATTGCGATTTTAAACGCAGCACGTGAACATGGTTATCGTGTGCCAGAAGATCTTGAAATCGTAACAATCTTAGATTCCAAATACTTACCAATGATGCGTCCAACAATCTCCGCATTCAATATCCCAGATTATGACATGGGTGCTCTTGCGATGAGAATGTTGACTAAAATGTTAATGAACAACGACGAAAAAGGTGTTCAAAAAGAAATTGAAATTCAAGCAGCTCCAATCGTTCGTGAATCTACTCGCTAATTCACAACGAATAAGAGATATGTATTCAATTGAATAAATCAAAAAACGATTTAAACAAAGCGGCATGGTCCATATTATGACTGTGTCGTTTTTTATTGACTAATTGTGTAGTTAAACCTTTTTTTAACTCATTTTCTTTATAATTGAAATCTTGAAAGCTCTGATCGACAAGCACTAATAAGATTAGAAAAAAACCTTAATATATATATATATATATACTAAGAGAATTGTTATATCACTATATGAGTGTTACTATTTTTTTATCAATTTATTGATCTTAGCATCAACTGAATAAAGTTCAGTTACATAAAGAGAGGACAGAAAAAATGAAGAAAAGAGTTTTACCTTTATTAATGGCATCAAGCATGATGGTTTCGGTAACATCTCCATTGTTTGCTCAAGAAAATGAGGAACAATTCGATATTCATTCAACAACAGAATTTGTGGAAGAAACACAATCACTTGAAAAAGAATCTGCATATGAAGCAACAGCAAATGGTAAAACATATTCAACGTTAAAAGAAGCACTTGAAGCGGGTGGAGAAGTAAAATTATTAAAAGATGTAGAAGTTAATGAAATTATTGAAATTAATAACGATACAACTTTAGATTTAGGCGATTTCACGATTACAAATAATGCTGAAAAGCGTCCTTTCGTTGTGAAGACGGAAAATTTCACGATCAAAGCTAAAAAAGGTGGAATGGTCATCCCTGAATCGAACGCAAAATCGTATGGCTTTGTTGAATTCTATGGAAAGAATCTTTCTATTTTAGGAGGATATTATTCAGGTAAAACAGATAATGGTCGTCTGTTTAGAATGAACACTACAGAAAATAACAAAACTGGTACGCTAAAAGTTCGAGGGATTGTAGTAGAGACAAATAATGATATTATTGGTCATAAAAGTACATTTGAAACATACAGTGGATCGATTACTGATTGTGAATTTCATACAGATACTAGAGCAATTTGTATTGATGTGATGGATAACACTGAAACAAGCACAATGACAATTAGCAACACTACCGCATTTTCTAAAAGGGGACCTGTAATTGAAGTTGCTGGTGGAAATACAATTTTATCAGATAATGATTGGACGGTAACTGGTGATTATGAAGGTGGAAACTCTTGGGCAAGAACTGCCGTAGGGGTTGGATATGAAGCAAATGTGACGATTAAAAGTGGAAATTATTCCGCAAAATCTACGAAACCAGATGAAGGATACGGTGTCTATATTTATACTTCAGGTGGAACCGTTAATATTGAAGGAGGAACATTTGAGGGAACAACTGCATCATTAAGAGCTGATGTTAATCTAGGTGATTATCCAAATGCCACATCTAATATTGTAGTGAATGGGGGACAATTCACTGGAGACCTTCAGGCATCAACAAAAACCGGTAAAGAAAAAATTACTGTTAATGCTGGTGATTTTAATGGAATCACGGATAAAACTTTAGCAGAAGGAAATAATGTTCAAATCGATGGTGGGGCATTTGATAAGGATGTCAAAACTAAAACACCAAATGCGAAAGATAAAGAAATCGTTACAATCACGAGAAACGACAGTCTACGATATGTCTATGGTAAACCATCTGTTGAAGAAGCACTAAAGAATACAGTTCCAGGAGATAAAGTCGAAATTATTCAAAATATTACTGAGGTTACTGTACCTGGTGGTGTGGAAGTTGAAAACAAAACGGAAAATGAAGTTACTGTAAATGGAA
>Jeb_p2__coassemble_651_pt1 | contig 43862 bp, 36 predicted proteins | sample Jeb_p2__metabat2_high_PE_029 | metagenome-assembled genome bin Jeb_p2 | reverse complement strand
CCGATTTTATCGTAGAAAATCAATGTTTGGCGGGAAATGTTTTGAAGCTTGGCAAGTTCTCCAATAGAAAAAAGGTCTTTCATGTTCTCTCCTTGACAGTATAGTTACTATATAGTTTATCTTAATCTTGTTCAGTTTAGAACCGATGAAGGAGGAGGATTCATTTGTCACCTCGTATGACGACAATGTTGAAGAAATTGTCTGCCGGATTGACGATCAAAAAAATATTGCTGATCTTACTAGGCGCAATGATTTGCTCATTTGGAATTCACAACATTCACCAGCGAACAAATATCACTGAAGGTGGTGTCATTGGATTGATGTTGTTCGTCGAACATTGGCTGAATATTTCACCAGCTTATATCACCCCGATCTTGGATATCGCTTGTTATTTACTTGCTTTTAAAGTTTTAGGTGGAAACTTCATTATTATTTCTTTAATTTCAACAGCTTTTGTTTCTGGATTTTATAAAGTTTGGGAATTGTTTCCGTTCATGCTTCCTGATTTATCCGCCCATCCATTGTTCGCAGCAATTTTAGGTGGGATTTTTGTTGGGGTAGGCGTTGGCTTAATTATTCGCCAAGGCGGTTCAAGTGGCGGAGATGATGCATTAGCTTTAGTGATTTCCCACGTTACCCATTGGAAACTCTCTAGAGCCTATTTGTTTACCGATCTTACTGTATTATTTTTATCGTTATCTTACATTCCATTTGGACGAATCGTCTTTTCATTAGTCACTGTAACGATTTCATCTTATTTAATTGATTTCATGAATGACTTTGAATTTAAACCAAAAGAATCTAAACAAACCGCTTAGATTGATCAAATTACACAGAAAAATCGAATTGAAAATCTAAAGATTCAAGATTTGTCTTTGATCGAATAGAACCACATTTAGATTTGCGCAAGAAGCAAATGTAGATGTGGTTTTCTCATGTTTGTTTTATATAAACAATGCGGATCAGCGAATTACGATTATTGAAAATGACGCAAATTACAACTGTTTCAAAAGTTTGAAAAATCAGTTAATGTGTCCTATTTTTTGCTTGTTTTGCTTACTTAGATACGGTTAGATAGAAGTAGAAATAGATATGACTCAAGACCGATCGATCAATAAATGAGTGCTTACAAATAAACAGAAGTTTTAGATTGTATAAACAAAAGAAAGCAATGGTTTTGGAGGGAATTCTATGCCGAAATATTTATATCGATTTATTAGTTTTGAAGATTTTATTAATCTTGTGATCAATAATAAAGATCGCTTTATGCGCCCATCGGCTTGGGATGATGGCTACGAAGCGTATTTGTTTTCGCATCTCGATTCACCAGAGGATGTGCGAGATATCGTCACGCAGATGTGTAACGAAATCGATTTAGAAGACTATTCCGTTGTCTATGATTACTATTTCCGTCTATGGCATTCTAAAAACTTTTCTTATGCGCAAAGCTGGTCGGAATATGATGAAACGGATGCAATGTGGCGTTGTTATTCGCATCATAAAAAAGCCATTCGCATTCGTACAACCGAAGAAAAGTTACTCAAACATGCAAAACAAATCTTTCCATCAGAACAACATTTTGATGTTTTATTAAGAGAGGTGATGTATGACCTCGATCAAAAAACAAGTATTCATCAACAAGTCGAACAGATGACAAAAAGCAAATCGCCAAGCGAAACGTATTTCCATAAACGGGCTGTTTTTCAACATGAAGAAGAGTTTCGTCTATTAATAACCGATAATTCACAATATAGCCATGAATACTTTATTAGTGAAGAAGTTAAACCTAATATCGAAGAACAAATCAAAGGAATAACGGATCAAGAAGAAATCATCGATCTGATCACGGATGCCATTTTATCGATTCGTAAGTCGTATCGAACCAATGTAAATGATCAAGCACTCATCAAAGATGCTGGCAATCTTTCTGAATTTTTAGAAGGGGTCATGGTTCATCCGCAAGCTCAAGATTGGTATGTCAAAATTATTGAGGACATTTGTTTGCAAAAAGGAATTCCGTTTGAAGGACAATCTCAAATCTATAAGCTGAAATAATGAAAGGTGTCTTCTAGTCCTATAGGTTTTTCCATGATATAGTGGCCTGTTGTGGATCGTTTTAAAGATGTGAGTATCAAAACGATCAAATATTGAAAAAAAGTAAATAGAAGAGGGGTTGTCGTATTGTCAAATTTGTCCAATAAAGAATTACAGAACAAAGGGATTAGACTTTTAAAAAAAGGACAAAAAGGTATTATTCATGCGATGTTCAGTCGCCTTGGATTAATTATCTTATTGTTAGTGATCCAAGGATTAGCGCTATTTGGCGTCTTCATTTGGTTTAGTCAATTTTTACCTCATATTATTGGTGGTGTTGCGTTATATTCCATCATTATGGTGCTGTATATCTTGAATAGCCGCATGGATCCGACTGCCAAAATCACTTGGCTGGTCATCATGATGATTTTACCTGTTTTTGGGGCAATGTTATTCTGGTTTACCAAAAGTGAAATTGGCCATATTGCTACAAAAAAACGTGTCGAACAAGTGATCGAAGAAACGGGAAATGAACTCAGCCAAAATCAAGACATCCTCGAAAAACTTAAACAAGACAATCCGGGAGCTGCTTCATTAGCGACATATTTGAATCGCAGTCATTGCCATCCAATCTATGATCAAACAGAAGTAGAATATTTTCCTTTAGGGGAAAATAAATGGGTAGAAATGCTCAAACAACTTGAACAAGCGAAAGACTTCATCTTTCTAGAATATTTCATTGTGGATGAAGGATTGATGTGGGGAACTGTACTCGATGTTTTAGCGCGCAAAGCTAAAGAAGGTGTCGAAATCCGCATGTTGTATGATGGTACATGCGAATTTAGTTTATTACCGCATAACTATCCAAAAAAATTAGCCGAACTTGGTATTCATTGTAAAGTATTTGCGCCATTCACACCATTTGTCTCAACTCACTATAATTATCGCGACCATCGCAAGATTATGGTGATCGATGGCAAAGTCGCTTTTACAGGTGGAGTTAACTTAGCAGATGAATATATCAATACACGAGAATTACATGGACACTGGAAAGATACAGCGATCATGCTGAAAGGAGAAGCAGTAAAAAGTTTCACATTAATGTTTTTACAGATGTGGAGTTTAGATGAAAAGACACTTGACTTTGATCGCTTCTTAAATGTCCCTGCACCATCGAATCCCAACACATCTGGTTATGTGATTCCATATGGCGATTGTCCGTTGGATGAAGATCGTGTTGGGGAAATGGTTTATATGGATATCTTGAACCGTGCAACCGATTATGTGCATATCATGTCACCGTATTTGATATTAGATGGTGAAATGGAAACGGCATTGAAATTTGCGGCGGAACGGGGCGTTGATGTAAAACTCATTTTGCCAGGAATTCCGGACAAACATTCACCTTATGCATTGGCTAGAACGCATTATGCTTCTTTGCTGGATTCAGGTGTGAAGATCTATGAATATACTCCAGGATTTGTTCATGCTAAGGTATTTGTCAGTGATGATCGCGAAGGTGTAGTCGGAACGATTAACCTAGATTATCGTAGTTTATATCATCATTTTGAATGTGCTTCATGGATGTATGACACACCAGTCCTGCAAACGATTGAAAAAGACTTTCAGGAAACTCTAGCAAACTGTCGTGTAGTTACATACGATACGATCAAATCGCAAAAATGGTATGAAAAACTGCTTGGAATTGTTCTAAAAGTTGTTGCGCCATTGATGTAGATGAAACGAAATGGATAAAAATTTAAAACTAAAAAAGAAGTGTTGAGCTTTTAATAAAATTTATAGATTGAATTCGATTTTTTACAATAGAATCGACAGGATGCGGAAGATCTAGATGGTTTTCCGCATTTTTTTGCAGTCCATCTTTTAGACGATATAAAAAAGCAGAAACCATTCATGAGAAGAAATTCTCATTGAGTTTCTGCCATTGAAAGACAACAAATATGAGTTGGATTAGAAATTTTCGTTTTTTAGCCAGAAGAATAATTTTGTGTTATTTCTTCTTACCAATAGACCAAACGCCCCAACAACCGATCAAAATAAAGAGCACATTGGCAATTTGTGTATATTGATATAGATCTTGATATCCAAATTGCAAAAATAGGAGTGCTGCTCCTATGAATAAGTATCCCCATTGGATAAACGGATGTAATTTGAATCCAAAAAGGGAAGTCACTTGTTTCATCATTACTGACATACAGCAATAGAACATACATAAGGCTTGTATGTAGCGTTGTTGGGTAATTGATTGAAAAATAAAAATGATCCAGGCTCCGATCCAAATGAGAAGCCAATTCAAATCTGGATTAGGATCTCTTTTATGCGTAAACATTGACGTGAATAAATTCCTTGTTTTCTAATCCAACCTGCTTTGAAGTGATTTTAGTTTGAGTTGATTTGAATGTATGCATGGTCACAAAAGATATAGACAGAATATAAGAACATGCGACCACAAGAGGTATTTTATTAAACATACTGTCTCCTATTCTATAGACGGCATGAATGATTGATTCCTCGTGATCATTGGCCGTCTACTTATAGATTGCACATTGATTCGAGTATGTCTATCAGGTATTTTATACATTGCATATTCACAACCTTCGTTATTATTTTATATTTTAATTATAACGTTTTTTATGTTGTACAACATGTTTATAAAAAGGATTTTTATATGGAATAAACAACTTTTAATGTCTGCATGTATGTACGTTACCCTAAGTCAAGGCAAATGTTTTAAGAGAATGGCTTGGAAAATCTTCTTTATACTCGTTTTTTTGCTTGTAAAGGTGCCATAGACATCTAATAGTTTTCAAAAAATTTAAATAAGAAGGCGTTCTTTTACGCATAAACGATCAGAAAGATCGTTGATTCACTCAATAAATAGAGACAAACAATCTTATAAAAGTAAATATATAATCCAAATAGAACAGGTTGCTCGGTTTTCGATGAAGAAAATCGAGCTTTTTTGACGAGGAAATTTACACTTTTTATTTAACTTAGAATTTACAAACTTTGTATTCTGAATTTCACATACGAATCTTAAAGTCTAAGTCGTGACAAGGGAAATCAAGAAAAAAGAAATTGTCAAAAGGAGACATTTAAAAATGAACAAAACGATGAAAAAAATGATGGTTGCCGCTGTTTCAATGGCAATGCTTGCGGGATGCAGCAATTCCAACAGTGGTGGAAAAGGAACAGTAACAACTGATGGTTCCACTTCCATGGAAAAAGTCATCGGTGCTTTAGGAGAAGCGTATCAACAAGAAACTGGTGTAGGATTCACTTACAACCCAACAGGTTCTGGTTCTGGGATTAAAGCTGTACAAGAAGGACGTTGCGATATTGGACTTTCTAGCCGTGCTTTAAAAGATGAAGAAAAAGAATCTGGATTAACTGAAACAGTTCTTGCTTACGATGGAATCGCAATTATCGTCAATCCAAATAATACAGTAGAAGATTTAAGCTTAGAAACAATCGCTAAAATCTATACTGGAGAAATTAAAAACTGGTCTGAAATTGGTGGAAAAGATGGCGAAATCGTTCTAATTGGACGTGAAGCTGGTTCTGGTACTCGTGATGGTTTTGAATCTATCACTGATACTGAAGAAAAATGTCAGTACCGCCAAGAATTAACATCTACAGGCGACGTGATCACAACAGTATCTCAAAACGAAAATGCAATTGGTTATGCATCTGTAGCATCTGTTAAAGATACTGTAAAAGCAGTAAAAGTTGATGGTGTTAGCCCAACTGAAGAAACAATTAAAGATGGTAGCTACGTTGTTCAACGTCCATTCGTATTAGTCACAAAAACGGATGGCAAATTAAGCGATGCAGCAAACAAATTCTTTGAATATGTAACTTCTGCTGATGCATGCGATATCATCACAGCATCTGGCGTAGTCCCTGCTTACAAAGAAGGAAAATAAGATCACACACGATAGCGACGTTCCTTTTGGGGCGTCGCTATTTCGATGAGGAAATGTTGATGAAGAAAAATCAATTATTAGAAAAAATCATACATGGTGTGTTCTTGATTTTGGGGCTGATTACAGTCGGGTGTGTTTTGTTGATCACGGTATATCTTGTGATTTCAGGATTACCGGCGATTCAAAAAATCGGTTTAACAGATTTTCTGTTTGGAACGAAATGGGCCTCTACCGCATCAGATCCAAAGTATGGAATTCTACCATTTATTTTGACGAGTATTTATGGAACTGCAGGAGCAATTGTAATTGGGGTTCCAATTGGATTTTTGACTGCAGTTTACCTCTCTAAAATCGCTTCACCAAGAGTGAAATCCGCTATGCAAACAGTTGTCAGCATTCTTGCTGGTATTCCTTCTGTTGTTTATGGTCTTGTCGGAATGCTCGTTCTCGTTCCGGGAATTCAAGTGATTTTTGGTGTAGCCGATGGTGCAAGTTTGTTGGCAGCGATCATCGTTTTAGCCATCATGATTTTGCCTTCCATTATTAAAATGTCGATTACGGCTTTAGATGCTGTTCCAAAAGAATATGAGGATGCGTCTTTAGCGTTAGGGGCAACACCAATTGAAACATATTTTAAAGTTTCGGTTCCAGCCGCAAAAAGTGGGATTGCCGCTTCTGTTGTACTGGGGGTAGGTCGGGCAATTGGGGAAGCAATGGCCGTTATGATGGTTGCCGGAAACGTCCCCAATATGCCAAATTCACTATTCCAGAGTGTTCGTTTCTTAACGACTGCTGTATCGAGTGAAATGGCTTATTCTAGTGGCTTACAACAACAAGCCTTATTTTCGATCGCATTGGTACTCTTCTTCTTTATTATGTTGATCAATGCGACGTTAAATTTCTTTTTGAAGAGAGAAAAAGAGTAATTTATGTTGAATGAATCATTATCCAAGAAAAGAAAAACCTATGAGTTGGTGATGAAAGGCCTCATGTATGTTGCGGTTTTTTCAACCGCTGCATTAGCGTTATTTCTTTTGATCTACGTTCTTGTAAAAGGAATTCCAAACATTTCATGGGAACTTTTAACAACGAGTCCTAGTTATATCTCCCAAAAAATTGGGATTCTTCCTGATATTTTGAACACGATTTATATCGTAATTGCCACACTTGTCATTGTTTTACCTTTAGGTGTTGGTGCCGCAATCTACTTAACCGAATATGCAACAAATAAAAAAATTGTTGCGATCATCGAATATGCAGCAGAAACATTGTCTGGTATTCCTTCGATTATTTACGGTTTGGTCGGCATGTTGTTGTTTTCGAATAATATGGGAACTTGCTTAATGGCTGGGGCTTTAACTCTAGTGATTATGAACTTGCCAACGATTATGAGAACAACACAAGAAAGTTTAAAAACTGTTCCTCAATCTTATCGCGAAGGTGCATTTGGTTTAGGAGCGGGTAAATGGCGTGTCATTCGCACAGTTGTATTACCTGGTTGTGTGGATGGGGTTATTACTGGATGTATTTTATCTGTCGGTCGTATTCTTGGTGAATCTGCCGCGTTATTATTCACTGCCGGTTTTGCGCATGCATTAAACGGCTTTGTTCAAGGCTTATCTTCACCTGGGGCCACACTGACCGTTGCTTTATATGTCTATGCCAAAGAACAAGGTGAATTTGGCGTCGCTTTTGCGATCGCATCTATTTTAATGGTACTCACCGTAGTGATTAACTTTGCGGCGAATTTAGTACAAAAGCATTTTGCTAAAAGGAGAAGTTCATGAATAATATCGTAACTGTAAAAGATATGAATCTTTGGTATGGCGATCATCAAGCACTCCATGATATCAAAATTGAAATTCCAGAAAAGAGTATTACAGCCTTTATCGGACCTTCTGGTTGTGGTAAATCTACGTTTCTTAAATCGCTCAACCGTATGAATGATTTAATCCCTGATGTTAAAATTACAGGGGACATTTGCTACGAAGGGAAAGACATTTATCAAAAAGATGTTGATGTGAACTCTTTACGTAAAGAGATTGGGATGGTGTTCCAAAAACCAAACCCATTCCCAATGAGTATTTATGACAACGTTGCTTATGGACCAAGAACGCATGGGATTACCAATAAAGCGCAACTTGATGAAATTGTCGAACAAGCACTTCGTGATGCAGCGCTTTGGGATGAAGTCAAAGATCGCTTAAAGAAAAATGCTTTAAGTATGTCTGGTGGACAACAACAGCGTTTATGTATTGCTCGTGCGTTAGCTGTTCAACCTAAAATCTTATTGATGGATGAACCAACTTCGGCACTTGACCCAATTTCTACATCACGTATTGAAGAGCTCGTTATGCAATTAAAAGAAAAATACACCATTGTTATGGTTACGCATAATATGCAACAAGCCGTTCGTGTTTCAGATTACACGGCATTCTTCCTTTTAGGAGAACTCGTTGAATTTGGAAAAACAGATGATATATTCTCAGTTCCAAAAGATAAACGAACAGAAGATTACATTACAGGAAGATTTGGTTAAGGGGTAGAATATGAGAAATAGATTTGTCGAACAGCTCTTTGAGCTCAATCGCGAAATTATTGAAATGGGCGCGATGTGCGAAGAAATTATCGCTTCTGCTTCAAAAGCTTTAATGACTAGTGATCTCGAACTTGCTAAGCAAGTCAAAGAAAACGGAAATAACATTGACCAAATTGAACGAGATATTGAAGCTCGTTGCATGAAGCTGATGTTACATCAACAACCAGTCGCAAAAGATTTACGTTTAATCTCTGCTGCATTGAAAATCATTACCGATATGGAACGAATTGGCGACCAAGCAGAAGATATTGCTGAAATTGTTATATCTTTAGATGGATATACTTTAGAAGATGACGGCGTCATCGAAAAAATGTCAAAAACGACGATGCAGATGGTTAGCTTTGCAGTGGATGCCTTCGTTAAAAAAGATGTAGAAATTGCACAAAAAGTTATTGGTCAAGATGATGAAGTTGATGCATACTTTAAGCAAGTGAAACGAAACATCATTGAACAAATCGCCACAGATCACTCGGATGGAGAAGTTGCTTTGGACTTAATGATGGTTGCTAAGTACTTTGAACGCATCGGAGATCATGCGACGAACATTGCAGAGTGGGTGATTTATTCGGTGACAGGTACACACTAGGAGGTGTCCCGATGATTTGGTATGTGGAGGATGATCTAAGTATACGTGATATTGGCATGTATGCTTTAAACTCGTCCGGTTTTGACACGAGAGGCTTTGAAGATGGCATCTCGTTTTATGAAACATTAAAAAAAGAGCGAGCGAACAAACCAGACCTCATTATTTTAGATGTCATGCTACCCGGTATGGATGGAATTGAATTATTAAATAAGATGAAAGAATCGATGGAATTTCGTGATATCCCGGTCATTATGGCATCCGCAAAAGGTCAAGAATATGATCGGATCAAAGGATTAGATCTTGGAGCTGATGATTATATTGTTAAACCATTTGGCATGATGGAAATGGTCTCTCGCGTCAAAGCAGTTTTACGCAGAAGCCAACCGCAGAAAGCCTCAAAATTATTGAAGGTCGATACGTTAGTGGTCAATCTTGATGAACACACCGTAACAATTGATGGATCGCGAGTTGCCCTAACATTTAAAGAATATGAACTTCTTTGTATGTTTTTATCACATCCGGGGATGGTCTTTACGCGTGAACAACTGTTTTCAAGTATTTGGAAAATGGACTACATGGGAGATTCAAGAACATTAGATTCCCATATGCGCAGTTTACGCCATAAGATCGGTCGTTATGGCAAGAAAATTGAAACTGTGCGAAATGTAGGCTACCGATGGGAGAGTGAGTATGACCAGTAAAATTTTAAGATCAATTCTTTCTGTTGCAACTGTGGTATTGATTTCCAGTATGCTTGTTGTCACTGGTTTTCTCTATTCTTATTTCGATGGTGTCCAACAAACACAACTCAAAACGGAATTGAATTTAGCAGCAAAGGCAACAGAACAGCTTGGCATAGACTATTTAGAATCACTGAATACGGACCAATACCGCTTAACGTGGGTTGCACCTGATGGAACGGTTATTTTCGATAGTGAAGCAGATCCGGCAACAATGGAAAACCATGCTAATCGTGAAGAAATCATCGAAGCAAGAACTTATGACTTTGGAAGTAGTACCCGTGAGTCTTCCACAATGATGGAACAAACGGTTTATGAAGCCAAAAGTTTAGAAGATGGTAGTGTGTTACGAATTTCGATTAACCGCGCTACAAAGTTAATGCTCATTTTAGGACTCCTTCAACCAATTGGAATTCTTTTAATTGTCGCAATTGCCGTTTCAGCACTATTGGCTAGACGCATGGCCAAACGTGTTGTTGAACCTTTAAATAATTTAAACCTCGAAGAACCTTTAGAAAATGAAGCGTACGAAGAACTTTCACCTCTTCTTCATCGCATTCACTCCCAACAAAATAAAATTGAAGATCAAATGCATATCTTGAAACAAAAACAAGATGAATTTGAACAGATTACAGACAATATGAACGAAGCTTTAGTTCTTCTCGATCGATCTGATCGCATCCTTTCGATCAATCCATCCGCAAGACGTTTATTTGAAGTACAAGAGGATTGTATTGGCCAAGATTTCTTGAGTGTTGATCGTAAACAAAATATACGTGAAGCTTTAGCTCAAACGAAAACAACTGGTCATGCTGACTTCTGCAGCGAGATCCACGGCAAAGATTATCAATTCGATTTATCTCGTATTGAATCTGAAGGAAGATTTTTAGGCACTGTTTTACTCGCATTTGATGTGACGGAACAACTTCATGCCCAAAAGCAACGTCAAGAATTTACCGCAAATGTCTCCCATGAATTAAAAACTCCACTTCAATCCATTATCGGTTCTGCTGAATTAATGGAAAATGGCGTTGTAAAACCAGAAGATGTTCCAAGATTTGTAGGACATATCCGCAAAGAAGCGTCTCGTCTTGTTATTTTGATTGATGATATTATTCGTCTTTCTCAACTCGATGAACAAGCGGACATGCCACATGAAGATGTTAGTTTAAAAGAATTAGCAACTGAAGTTTGCGAAACGTTAAGTGATGCTGCCAAGATCAAAGACGTTGCGCTCAATGTTGAAGGAGATTTAGGAATTATTTATGGTGTTCGCCAATTGTTATATGAAGTGATCTATAACCTTTGTGATAATGCCATCAAATACAATGAAAAAGGTGGAAAAGTGAATATTGCCATCCATCAAACCCCAAATGCTGTTCAACTAAAAATCCAGGATACTGGAATTGGTATTCCTTATGAACATCAAGAAAAAGTCTTTAACCGCTTCTATCGTGTGGATAAAAGCCATTCCAAACAATCTGGAGGAACTGGTTTAGGTCTTTCCATTGTGAAACATGCTGTGCAATATCATCATGGAAAAATTGAATTAGACAGTGAACCGAATGAAGGGACAACGATAACCATTACATTCGATACACAAGTTCATCCACTTTAAACTATTCAATACCGCTAGATTTCGACTTTTAAATAGCCGAGTTTAGCGGTTTTCTTTTTGAAAAAATGTTTTGTTGTGCATTTTTCCTTAGAAAATGAATAAAAAAATCGCATAAAAAAGAAGAAATAAGTTTGAAATCATGAAACGAGATGACTTGCAAAGAGAAATACGATTGGAATTATTTAAATAAGTGATATAGTATGTTTGATAAACATGACAGGGGCGCGAAAGCTGAGATGTGCAAATGCACGGTCCCTTTGAACCTGATCCGGTTAATACCGGCGGAGGGAGTCATATCGATTCAGTAAGTCGACAGGCACCCTTAGTAGGTGTCTGTTTTTTTTTCGTTTAGGAAGGGAAGGGAATGAAGAAAAAAAATCAAAAGTTTCTTTTACCGGCTATAGTTTTTGTGATCTCCGTTGGACTATGGGAATTCTATGTACGGGCATTTGATATTTCTTTATATATTTTGCCTGCACCATCAAAAGTCGTCCAATCCTTAGTAGAAAACTGGGACGTTTTAATGATGCATTCCGCTGTCACTTTAAAAGAGGCATTAATTGGATTAGTGATTAGTGTGATCATTGCTATTGTGATGTCAATCGGCATGGATTTATCGAAAACATTTAAAACGAGCATATATCCGTATTTGATTGTGACTCAAACTGTACCGGTAATGGTCTTAGGACCACTGTTTTCAATTTGGTTTGGCTTTGATTTATTGCCCAAAATTATGATCGTCGTCTTTATGTGCTTTTTCCCGATTGCAATTTCACTTAGCGATGCTTTATCGCAAGTGAATGTGAAACAAATAAACTTGGTGAAAAGCTTTGGTGCCAACTTATTACAAGTGTATTCACTCGTTAAAATTCCCGCTGGCGCAACAGGTTTATTTTCGGGATTAAAAGTAGCCGCAACGTATTGTGTCGGTGGTGCAATCGTTGGTGAATGGCTATCGAGTCAGGCAGGTCTTGGATACTACATGTTACGTGTCAAAAACGGCTATATGCTCGATAAAGTATTCGCCTGTGTATTGATGATCATTTTTTGGAGTATTTTACTCAACCTCATCGTCACCCTACTTGAAAAGATTTGTTTTCCCCATTTAAGAAAGAGAGTAAAGAAATGAAACATTTAAATTGTTCTCGATTTGTAAAAATCGGATGTGCACTTGCTATGACAGTAGGTCTAGTTGGATGTTCTTCTAATCCAACAACAACTTCAACAAGTGAAGGTCAAGAACTGACTACAGTTAAATTGATGTTAGACTACGCACCAAATACAAACCACACCGGTTTATATGTAGCGCAAAACAAAGGTTACTTTGAAGAACAAGGCTTAAAAGTCGAAATCATCGAACCAGGTGATAACGCAACAACTTCCATGGTTGCGGCTGGTAAAGCTGACTTTGGTGTGTCTTATCAAGAAGACGTTACTTATGCTTTAACAAGTGAAGATCCACTACCAATTAAAGCAATTGGTACAATCATTCAACACAACACTTCTGGATTTGTTTCTTTAAAAGCTGCTGGAATCAATTCTGTTAAAGATTTCGAAGGAAAAACTTATGCAGGATGGGGCGCTCCAAGTGAAGAAGCAGTCATTAACGCTGTTATGCAAAAAGACGGTGCTGACTTCAATAAACTGACTCTTGTTGGATCTGATGGTTCTGGTATTCCTGGCTTATCCGAAACAGCTGGAGCAAATAAAGTGAATTTACTTTGGGAATTCTATGGTTGGGCTGTAACAAACGCAACAATGAATGGTTATGAATTAAACTTCATGCCATTAAATGAATTAGACGAACGTTTAGACTACTACACACCATTGCTTATCACAAACAACGACAAAATCGAAAAAGATCCTGAAACAGTTAAAAAATTTATGGCTGCTACGAAAAAAGGCTATGAATTCGCAATTGAAAATCCAAAAGAATCCGCAAAAATTCTCCACGATGTAGCTTTACCTGATACTGATTTAGCTTTCCTTGAAGCTTCTCAAGAATACCTCAGTGCTGAATATGCTAAAGATGCACCATCTTGGGGTGTAATGAAAGATTCTGTATGGAACAACTACACTCAATTCATGTTTGAATATGGATTAATCAACCAAGAAATCGAAGCTTCTAAAATGTACACAAACGAGTTCGTTGAATGAAACTAAGTATCGAAAATTTAAAACTCTCCTTTGATGATCAACTCATATTGAATGACTTGTCCTTTGGAATTCAAGAACAAGAGTTCGTCACGATTCTTGGTCCATCCGGATGTGGAAAATCAACGATCCTCAATATTCTTGCTGGATTAATTGACGATTATTCAGGAACGATCAAAGTAGATGGTCAAAAGATTCAAGGGGTAAGTGAGCATTTTGCGTATATGCCACAAGATGACTTGCTTCTTGAATGGCGCACGATTGTCGAAAATGTAACGCTTTATGGCAAAATCCATCATGACAAAAGTGCAAAACAAAAAGCATTAGCGCAGTTTAAAACATTTGGTTTAGAGGGGTATGAAAATGCCTATCCTTCTTCTTTATCTGGAGGGATGCGCCAAAGGGCAGCATTTTTAAGAACTTCTTTATGCCAAGCGGATATTCTGTTATTGGATGAGCCATTTGGGGCACTTGATGTTATTACCCGTAACGATATGCAAGATTGGTTGTTAAATTTACGTAAACAATACAATCGAACAACTTTATTGGTTACGCATGATATTGATGAAGCACTCTATTTGTCCGATCGAATTTTAGTGCTGTCGAATAAACCTTCAGTCATTTTAAAAGAGATCGATTTATCCAAAGAACAAAAATCTCGTGACTGGCTCTTTAGTCAAAGTGAGATCAAAAAAGAGATCTTTACTTTATTAAGAGGTGAAAACCATGCATGATGCGCACGCCCACTTCTCACAAGAAATTGTAGATTTACAATCACAACATCAGATTCCATCTTTATATAGTGTCGATTCGCCAAAACAGTTGCAAATCATACAAGAACATGGATTGGATTATTCCATCGGTGTTCATCCTTGGAATGCAAGTATTCAGTTTTTAGAAGAGATGATGCCATTATTTGAAAATGCGCAAATCATCGGCGAAATTGGCATGGATAGCGTTTGGTGCGATAATGATTTAAATGTTCAAAAAGAAGTGTTTACTCGTCAAATTGCCTATGCGGCAAGTGCGCATAAACCAGTTGTTTTACATACGAAAGGACAGGAAAAAGAGATTCTCGACATTCTTCGCCAATATCCAAATACGTATTTTGTTCATTGGTATTCTTGCCTCGATTATGTAGATGACTATAATGAAGTAGCTTCTTATTTTAGTGTAGGTCCTTCTATTGGCAAAGATGAAGCTGTCACGCAATTAGTAAAGCGTATACCGATCGAAAAATTGCTTTTAGAATCAGATGGTATTGATGCGATTGAATGGGCAATTCAATCTCGCGATTATCTAGGTGCATTACAGCATACGATCGAAACGATTGCCCAAATTAAATCTTTATCGATTGCTGAAACAGAAATGATCTTAGATCAAAACTTTAAACGTTTGATGCAACAAGCAAATCAATAAACATACGAAAATCCAATCACAATCGTGGTTGGATTTTTTTAAGCGAAAGAGAAAAAATAGAGAAAAATTTGCGATAATACAATCACGAATGATAAGGATATAGAAGATGGATATTGAACTTTATTATCAACAAAAAGGATGTGGACAGCCACTCATTCTTTTACATGGCAATGGCGAAAATAGCGATTGTTTTCAAGCACAAATCGAAGAGTTCTCAAAATATTTCCATGTGTATGCGATCGATACTCGAGGACATGGCAAAACGTTACGTGGAACCAAACCATTTACGATCCGCCAATTCGCTAAAGATTTAGCCAACTTTATGGATTTACATCAAATACCCCAAGCTCATCTTCTTGGATTTTCGGATGGAGGGAATATTGCCATCATCTTTGCTTTGCAATATCCAGAACGGGTATTAAAACTCGTATTAAATGGTGCAAATCTAGATCCAAAAGGGATGAAGCGATCCGTTTTGTGGCCCATTGAAATTGAATATGCCTTCTATAAACGCTTTGCAAAACGAAATGAATCAGCAAAATTAAAGGCGGAAATGCTTGGGCTCATGATCAATGATCCGCATATTCCTGTAGCAGAACTTTCAAAAATTCAACATGAAACATTAGTCATTGCGGGCACGAATGATATGATTCAAAAACAACACACACAATGCATTGCAAATCATATCGCGCATGCGCAATTGGCAATTCTTTCTGGTGATCATTTCATCGCCTACAAACAACCAGAAGCATTTAATCAAAGAGTCCTTGCGTTTTTATTCGATGATCAAAGTCGAATGAATCAGGAAGCATAGAGAAATTGGAGTAATTAGTACAACGCTTGTGGAGAGTAAAACTCATTTTGATGACTTTAGTCTTTCGTGTTATTCAATACTTTATAAAATAAGATCAAAAAAGATCTCATCAGCAGATTGAAAGAAATCTTGCATGACGAGATCATTTTTTGTTTGTATTTAGTTTTCAATTCGATTTTTGAGATCATTTAAGAGCGATTTAATTTCATTGATTGTCAATTCATGATGACGAGACAATAAGCCTGGATTTCGTTTTAAAATCTTTTCTGCTTTGTTCAAAATCTTATTTCTGTTTTCAAGTGGTAAATCGAGGTTTTTCAAAATTGTCTTTAAGTCTAAGGCTTGGATGACCGATAGAACGACGTCGATCGCAAATAAAACGGCGAGGATAATGTCGAGGACAATCAGCTGTGTTGCCGAGAATTGAGCGACAAAACGACTGATTGGAACATCGATGATATTGACTAAGATCAATGAAAATAATCCCCAAACCAATGAGATCGGTAGGGCAATATAGCCTTTGATATTCAAAGGTAAATGGGAATAGTCCCAATAGCGCGCATGGAATAGTTTCTCCATGCCATACCCAACGAGAAATTCAAAGATCGATGCGACAATTGCGCCAAACAAGAAAACAAGAACAAAGTTGTCTTGAACGGGTAGGGTCACAAACAAAATGATCAGTGCTCCAAAGCCATAGATCGGAAGCCAAGGACCGTTTAAAAATCCGCGGTTGATAAACTTTCTTTTTTGAATGGATTTAAATGAAGTCTCCCAAATCCAGCCAAAGAAGCTGTAAATAAAGAAGATAAAAACCCATTGATATACTTTATGGATGTACATAGAATAACCTCATTTCATAGCCAATCTTTTGATTCGCTATGTTCTTTTTTGGTAAGTAAAACTGGATAGATACATTCGGATGTTCTGACTTGAAGAGCCTAGTCTTCTTCAAATTTAAATTCAGTATTTCTCTTTGCGGAAGCAAACATCAACTTAATGCGGTTCAGTTGGTTGACTTCGCTTGCTCCTGGGTCATAGTCGATCGCAACGATATTGCTCGTTGGATATTTTTTCTTGATCGCTTTAATCACCCCTTTACCCGTAATGTGGTTGGGTAAACAAGCGAATGGTTGCATGCAGACGATATTCATACATCCACTTTCAATCAATTCCAACATTTCTCCTGTCAAAAACCAACCCTCACCAGTTTGGTTGCCTAAAGAGATAATTTCACTGGCTTGTTTAGCAATGTGTTCGATTTTGCTTGGCGCAGTAAAACGTTTGGAGGCATTTAGCGCTTTGACGATGTCTTTTCTGAAGAAATCAACGAGATCAATACCCGCTTGCGCAATGGCCGTACTCATATGCCGACCTTCAAAATTGGATTCTTTAAAGTAGGCGTTATAGAAGCAATATAAGAAAAAGTCGACAAGATCAGGCATGACGGCTTCACCGCCTTCTTCTTCAATAATATTAACGATGCCATTGTTGGCTGTAGGGTGGAATTTAACTAAGATTTCTCCCACTAAACCGACTTTTGGTTTTGTAATATCGAATAGTTCTAATTCATCAAATTCATGAACGATTTGATAAACATTTTTCTTAAATTCAAACACGTTAGAACTCTGTATGTTTTGTTTACATAGTTCTACCCATTTTTTATATAAGGCGTTTGCGGATCCTTTTACTTTTTCATAAGGACGGACGCGATATAAAACACGCATCAATAAATCGCCATAAAGTCCCGCCATGACGATACGTTTTGCCAAAGGTAAAGTGATTTTAAATCCAGGATTGCTCTCGATTCCTTTTAAGCTAACCGAGATCACGGGGATGTGTTCGAGATTGGCATCTTTAAGTGCTTTACGAATCAGCGAGATGTAGTTTGTCGCCCGACATCCGCCACCGGTTTGGGTAATGATCAAAGCAACTTTATTGAGATTATATTGACCACTTTTGAGGGCACGCATCATTTGGCCAACGACTAAAATACATGGATAACAAGCGTCGTTATTGACGTATTTTAATCCTTCTTCGATTGCTTCTTTATCGACGGAAGGCAATACTTCAAAGCGATAACCACTTGCTTTCATCGCTTCTTCCAGGAATTGGAAATGAATCGGCGACATTTGTGGACATAAAATCGTATAGTTTTCTTCTTTCATCTCTTTCGTGAAAATTGGCGGTTGAACGACGGGATCGTCATAGACAATCGGTTTGTTTTTCATTTTTTCCAAAGTGGCTTTTAAAGAACGAATCCGAATACGAATTGCCCCTAAATTAGAGACTTCATCGATTTTGATGAGAGTATAAATTTTATTGTGCGCTTTTAAAATCTCTTGCACTTGATCACTGGTGATCGCATCTAATCCACAACCAAAGGAAGTGAGTTGAACAAGTTCTAAATCTGCTTGGCGGCTGACAAAATGAGCGGCATGATATAGCCGGGAATGATAAGTCCATTGATTGACGACACGCAAGGAAAGGTCATCATGATCAAAATGACAAATACTATCTTCACTAAATAGCGCAAATCCTTCACCCGTGATGAGTTGATCGATACCATGGTTAATTTCGGGATCAATATGATAAGGTCTTCCCGCAAGAACGATGCCCGGAATGTGATGGTCATGAACGTATTCAAGAGCGCGCTTTCCTTGTTCTTGAATGTCTTGATGGTAGGTATCTAATGATTGAAAACCACAATGAATCGCATGTTCAATTGCGTCTTTATCAATGTCGTAATCGGCAAGTGCTTCATGTAAAACGTTGGCCATTGTTTTTGGGTTATTCAATGATAAAAATGGATTCAAAAAAGGAATATATTTTGAATCGGGATGATCTAAATGATCCACATTATTTCGAATTGTTTCCGAATAACCAGCAACGACAGGGCAGTTGTAGTGATTTGCGCTATCTTGATTTTCAACTCGCTCATATAAAATAGCGGGGTAGAAAATGAAGTCGACTTGTTTTTCGATTAAGTCTTCAATATGACCATGAACGAGTTTTGCGGGATAGCAGACGCTTTCACTTGGAATGGATTCCATTCCTTTTTCATAGATCGCCTTTGAAGATTTAGCCGAAAGTACGACATTAAAATGTAAATCACTAAAAAATGCATGCCAAAATGGATAGTTTTCGTACATGTTTAAAGCGCGCGGAATTCCGACTGTCGCTTTGGCATCCGTAAATTGTTGTTGCGGATAATCAAAGACGCGTTTGTATTTGTATAGATACAAATTTGGTAAATCGCGGTTGGCTTTTTGCAGATTTGCTCCTTTTTCGCATCGGTTGCCACTAATGAAATGACGGCCATCATTGAAGGTAATTGTTGTCAATAAACAATGGTTTGTACAACCTTGGCAACGAGACATCTTATTGGTCGATGTGAAATGTAATAGTTGTTCATAAGTTAATACAGTAGAAGGTTGGTTGTCATCTTTTTCTAAAGCGATTAAGGCAATTCCATAAGCCCCCATCAATCCAGAAATATTTGGCCGAATCACTTCAACACCCGTTTCTAATTCGAAAGCACGCAGGACGGCATCGTTATAGAACGTGCCCCCTTGAACAAGGACATGTTGTCCGAGTTGTGTTTTGTTTTTCAGTTTAATCACTTTATATAAAGCGTTTTTAATGATCGAGTAAGAAAGTCCGGCACTAATATCTTCAATTTGTGCTCCCTCTTTTTGCGCTTGTTTCACTTTTGAATTCATAAAGACCGTACAACGGCTGCCTAAATCAAGAGGCGCTTTGGATTGCAGGGCAAGTTGGGCAAAGTCTTCAATTTCATATCCAAGTGAATGGGCAAATGTTTCTAAAAAGGAGCCACATCCCGATGAACAAGCTTCGTTTAAAACTATGTCTTGAATAATTCCATCTTGAATCGACATTGCTTTCATATCTTGGCCACCGATATCGAGAATAAAGCTGACGTCATTGCAAAACTGTTTTGCGGCAGTGAAGTGGGCGATTGTTTCAACTTCACCATAATCCGCTTGAATCGCATGTTGGATTAAGGCTTCTCCATATCCAGTAACCCCGACTTTTTTAATCACACATTGATCTGGTAAAAGGGTATAGATGTACTTCAATTGTTTAATGACTAAATCAAGCGGATTCCCTCGGTTGGAATCATAGAAGGTATACAGGATTGATTTGTCTTGGCCAATACAAACCATTTTTGTGGTTGTACTCCCTACATCAATACCTAAATAAACATCGCCTTGATAGGAATATAAATCGCGTGAAGGAATCAGATCGGCTTGATGTCGTGCTTTAAATTGTTGATAGTCTTGCTCATCTTCAAATAAAGGTTGTAATCGCGATTGTTCAATATTGGATGAAGAAGATAAATGACAAAGCGTTTCGTAAAGATGATCTAAATCAATTGTTGCTTCTTTTTCCTTGGCATATAAACAAGCACCCATTGCGACGTATAATTGGCTATTTTGCGGGAACAAAATTTCATCTTCTTTTAAGTGCAGCGTATCAATAAATCGTTCTCGTAAAGAGTCTAAGAAATACAAAGGTCCACCTAAAAAAGCAATTTTGCCACGAATGGGCTTTCCACAAGCTAATCCACTAATCGTTTGATTGACGATGGCTTGAAAGATCGAAGCGGCAATATCTTCTTTTTTCGCCCCATCGTTAATTAAGGGCTGAATATCACTTTTCGCAAATACACCACATCGTGAGGCAATTGGATAGATGCAAGTATGGTTTTTAGCAAGTTCATTCAAACCTTGCGCATCGGTTTTGAGTAAAGTTGCCATCTGGTCGATAAATGCACCCGTACCCCCAGCACAAGTACCATTCATTCTTTGTTCCAATGTTCCTTGAAGATAGGTAATTTTTGCATCTTCACCACCAAGCTCGATTGCGACATCGCAATCTGGAATATAGGTTTCAATCGCTTTTGTACAAGCAATAACTTCTTGGACGAATTCAATATTCAATTGTTTAGAAAGACCTAAGCCGCCTGAACCGGTGATGATCATGCTCAAAGTAATGGGTCCAAGTTTTTCTTTCACTCGTTCAAGCTCCTCTTGAAGCGCTTGGCGAATGTTAGACTGGTGACGAACATAACTTTGATAAACACATGTATCGTTATGATCCATGATATAGAGTTTTATAGTTGTAGAACCAATGTCTATGCCGGCAAAATAGGGATTCATCTTTCTTCATTCTCCTTAATGCGATATTAATGTCTGTGAAAATATTTCTTCATATGAAATGAGGTGAATATTATTGTTTTACGGACTGTATATGTCAAATGTAATGAATAAAACGGCTAAAATAAAGCTAAAAGCCCATTAAAACAACAACCGTTTTCAAATAAAGAAAATCAAAAGAAAAATAAAGAACGTATAAAATTCATAAAGATTCATTGCTTATTTGTAGAATATTTAAGCTGGAAAGGATGGAAGGGAATAAGGAAAGACAAAGGCGAAACAATAAAAAATAAAACACATGCTGATTTTGGATGTATAAATAGAATAGAAAATACAATAGAAAGTTGGAGATTTATGGCCCGAAAACATTGTCTAAAAAAGATTTTAAATGACTATTGCGTCATCGATACGGAAACGACCGGATTATCTAGTGTAGAGCATGAAATGATCGAAATTGGAATTTTGCGAATTCGTAACGGTAAAATTGTATCGCGCTATTCTCAACTCATTCATCCGCGCCAAGCGATTGATCCATTTATTACAAATCTGACCGGAATTACCAATGAAATGGTTGAACATATGCCTTATATCGACGAAGTCAAATCTATGGTTTTAGATTTCATTGGCAATGATGTGCTTTTAGGTCATAACATCCGCTTTGATATTAATTTTTTGAATGCCGGATTCGACATGGAGATTCAAAACGATTTGATGGATACTTTACAATTTGCCAAGAAACTTTATCCCGAACTAGCCCATCATCGTTTGACGGATTTATCGAATTATTTACATCTTATTTCTAATGAACACCGTGCTTTAGCGGATTGCATGACCACGTATCAATTGTATGAAACGATCAAACAAACAATGAGGATAAGGCAACTTCAACCTGAAGATTTGTGGGTCTCGCTAAAAAGAAAAAAATAATTGTGAAATGAAATGGGAGAGTTTTGAGAAGATCGGAATGTCATTTCTTAAAGGGGAAATGTCACATTTTTGATGAGATTATCCTCATGTTTCTTACTATTTTGTTAAACATGTTCAAATGGGATGAGGATTTGTTTGTGCGCGTTACAATAAGATGAGTCAAACGATTACGTAAACAGGCATTTACAAATACGAATCTAAACCCAATGCCGATGATCATTAAAGGGGGTAATTGTATGGAAAAAATTTACGAAGATCTGCATCGAATTCTCGATGAAGAACGTCTACTTGATATTTTAAATTTATCCTATTCGGTGATGGACAATAATTATCGAGCATTAAGTGCACAAGCATCAAGCATGCCTAATGTTCACGTCTATCAAGAGTTATTGGACTATTGTCATGAACAAGTCGTGCAATATATTCGTAACTACGATCATTTGATGAATATTCTTTGTCAACCAACGAACATTCAACCAGTCTATTTTTCGATCGTTGAATCCGATGCATTTAAATCACTTTGCACAGAGGAATTCAAAGGATTTCCGCGCATTATCGCCATGGCGATGCTAGCAGGAACAGAAGCAGCGGTAGCCAATTGCACACTGCAAGTATTAGAAGATCAAGATGAACGTATTGTTCGCTATTTAGATGAATTGGTGGATACATATCAAGGCTATTTATTAGATGCCCTTGCTTATGGCAAAGGGGAAAAGAAAAGTGTCTTCTTCACCGACAACAATCTATAGGACAATACAACTTTAAGCTTTTATCTTTGGACGACAAAGCCAAGATAAAAGCTTTTTTTACGGATTAAAGAGGATCAAGATTGGATATAAAAGAAGATCAAGAAAAAGCGAAGCGCATGAAGCAGTGGAAAGTCTGATGTGTTCTGTTTATCATAAAATCAAGAAAAATGGATGATTTCCATGGGTACGTGTTTAGGATTAGAAATGGAGAAATATGGATGGATCAGAAAAACGAACTTATTTATGAGCGCATAAAAGATAGTATTCTCACCTTGGCCTTAAGTTTATTAGCATTAACGATTGGTTTTGTCTTTGCGCTTATCAATGCCCCAACGGATACAACGGTTGCGATTTATTTTTTGACAGCTATTCTCACAGCAGCATTAACGTCAACGCGATATTACGGATTTTTTACATCTGCAATTTTGACGTTAGGATATAACTTCTTTATTACTGCTCCGAAATTTTCGTTTTCAAAAATTACGCCATATATGCTCATCGTATCAGGATTGATGTTTTTGATGTCGTTAATCTCGTCATCCATTATGTCCCGTGTGCGACTTGGAGAACAACTCGCAAGAAGAAGACAAAAAGAAAGCCAAGTTCTTTACCATTTAACGAAAGATCTTTCGACCGCAGAAACGGTGGATGAAGTTGTAGAATTAACCCTCAATAACATTGCGGATGTCTTTAATACAGATTGTCGAATGGTGTTTTTTGATGATGACGGAAAAGTAAAACCGACATTTACATTGATGAAAAATCATACGATTCAAAAAGATGTCCCGATCAATTCGCAACGGGATTATAAAGAATATAAAGAGAAACCACCTAAAGGGTATTACTACAATGAACAACAAAAACAATATGAGTGGCCCTTTTTTGATCGACATCAAAAAATCCTTGGCAGTATTGCAATTGAAGAAAAACGAGTGGATCACTTTAACGATTTTGACTTCCGCATGATTTATACAATGACGGAAGCGACGGGTATTGTCATTGATAAATTAATGTTGTCCAAAGAACAAGCGCAGGCGCAATTAGAAGTTGAACGTGAGCGTTATCGAACCAATTTATTGCGTTCGATTTCGCATGATTTAAGAACTCCATTAACGGGAATCATTGGAACAAGCGAATTGTTGATGGAATTGCTCGATGAAAATTCTCAAGAATATGAATTAGCATCTTCCATTTATAAAGAAAGTAGTTGGCTTTCGGCCCTTGTTGCCAATGTTCTTTCATTAACACGCCTACAAAATCATTCGATGAATATAAAAAAAGAAGTGATGGTTGTTGAAGATGTGGTGGATTCGGCGATTGAAACGATTTCGTTACGATATCCAGAACGCCAAATTGTCACGGAATATCCGCAAGATGTTTTAACTTGTTTAGTCGATCCAGCTTTGATGAAACAAGTCATTATCAATTTGATCGACAATGCGATTAAATATTCTCCACCTACCGAACCGATTGAAATCATGGTTAATGAAGAGTTCTCCTCACATAACGTATTGATTCAAATTAGTGACCATGGCATGGGTTTAGATCGTCAAGAAAAAATCGATGCGTTTAAAATGTTCTACACCACAAAATCGGATACGGGCGCAAAAGTAAAAGGGGTCGGACTGGGTTTACCAATTTGTCAATCCATTGTGAAATCGCATGATGGATCCCTTGTCGTCAGTGATCGTGAAGATAAAACAAATGGGGCGGTTTTTACGATTTATTTGCCTAAATATGATCAACAAACATCTCTTTAAGACAAGATGTTTGTTGTGAGTAGATCCATGAATTGTTTTGTTATACTGAATATTAAAGAACAACAATGAACACCAAGTGAATACATAGGAGTCATACATGAAATCAATAGTTTTTATCGATTTAGATGGCACATTGTGGTGGAACGAAGTCATTCCTGATTCTGCAATTCAAGCAATAGAAAAAGCAGTTCAAAATGGCCATCTAGTGTTTTCAAACACAGGAAGAACGCGCTTTGCCGCTTGGCCAAGTTTAAAAGGATTACCTTTAAATGGCCAAGTCTATGCATCAGGGGCAGAAATTTGGCTTAACGGAAAATGCATTTTCTACAATCCTATTCCAGCAGAAAAAACAAAACGATTAATTCAAAAACTGTCGGCATTTAATATTGGGATTGCGACTGAAGGTGTCAATAGATTGCACGGTAATGATCGTTGTCGCCAACGATTTGATGCCGGATTGAATAAGCAAATTCAAGATAAAGATCAACCGGAAATCTTTTTTGAATTTTTAAATATGCCAGATTTATCACAGATGAGTGAAGAAGATTATCAAGAAGTCATGAAATTATCTTTAGTGGATGTCGAGATGGGATCACTCGATCAAATTTTGGAAGAAGAAGATATGATCTTTACGATTTTTGGCATTCAAGATGAAGATGAATTAATGAATGGCGAAATCACCCAAAAACAATTCGACAAAGGTCGTGCCTTTGATACAATTCGCAATATTTTAAAACAAGACTTTCGCACAATTGCTCTAGGCGATTCCGCAAATGATATTTCCATGTTTGATGCTGCAGACTTAGCGATCGCAATGGGCAATGCAACAGAAGAGACGAAACAACATGCCGATTACGTGACTGCATCTGTACTCGATGATGGCTTGTATCAAGCATTTGAATATGCCGGATTATTGGAACCAAATCAAGAATAATAAGAAAGCGAGGATAAAATAAAATGAAATACGATTTTACAACGATTATGGATCGCTATAATCAAGACGCGATTGCGGTGGAATATGTCCATGTGCCCCAAGAAGATGGTACAGCACCTACCATACCTGTAAGTGAATTAAAGATTCAAGAAGGGTTGGATTTGATTCCGATGTGGGTTGCGGACATGAACTTTCCCACTTGCCCATCCATTTTAGAAGCGATGGAAACGCGTTTACAACATCCTGCTTTTGGTTACTTTAAGCCTCGTCCAGAGTATTTCGAGTCTATTATTCATTGGCACCAAGTTCGTCATGGCGTTGTTGGATTAAAACCCGAACATATTGGCTATGAAAATGGGGTTTTGGGTGGCGTGATGAGCGCAATGCAGTTATTTTGTGCGCCTGGGGATAAAGTCCTTCTCCATTCTCCGACTTATATTGGCTTTACCAAATCATTATCCAACTATGGGTATCAACTCGTTCATTCGCCATTAAAATTAGATGAACAAGGAATTTGGCGCATGGATTTTGCGGATATGGAACAAAAAATTATCAAAGAGAATATCCATACCATGATTTTCTGTTCTCCGCATAACCCATCAGGACGAGTTTGGGAAAAAGAAGAATTGGAAACATTGGCGGCACTTTGTGAAAAATACGATGTCAAAGTGATCTGTGATGAAATTTGGTCAGATATCGTTCGGGCAGAATATCACCATATTCCTTTACAAATGGTCAACGATTGGATGAAAAACAATACGATTGCTTTCTATGCTCCATCTAAAACATTTAACCTTGCTGGACTTGTTGGATCTTATCACATTATCTATAACAAGACGTTAAGCGATCGCTATGCAAAATATGCATCTTTATCGCACTATAATTCGATGAACGTATTAAGTATGCATGCTTCAATTGGCGCATATAGTCAAGTCGGTATGGAATGGTGTGACGAACTGAATCAAGTCTTAGCGACGAATGTCGATTATGCCTATAACTTTATCCAAGAACATTTCCAAGGTGTTAAATTGAGTAAACCACAAGGAACTTATATGTTGTTTTTAGATTGCACAGAATGGTGTAAACAACATGACATGACTGTTGATGCCCTAATGCGTAAAGGAATTGAATATGGTGTTATTTGGCAAGATGGTCGACCATTCCATGGACCAAATCATATTCGTATGAATTTAGCGCTTCCGACTTCACGAGTTCAAGAAGCCTTCCGCCGTTTAGATCAATACGTATTGAATGCATAATGCTTTTTCAATGATATGAAGATGATAGAGTACCCGTCCAAACGACGAGGTGCTCTTTTTATCATTAAAATTGTGAGTGGATCATGTCGTAAAATTTTGATTTCTCACAAGGATTGCGGTTATAATAATTTGTATTGACGATTTTACGAAAATATGAATGATTTAAATTAATTTGCGATATTTAAAGCGAATTTTAAATAGAATCGATGGAGGCTTTATGTTTAAACGTTTACTCACTGGACTTTTGCTTATGACATTTTTAGTCGGGTGTGGTTGTTCTTCGAAAGATGGCAATCAGGCAAGTCAACAAAACTCTACCCAAAATGGCAATAGCCAAGCTCTAGTTGATGAACACGGCCATATCATTAAAACGACAAAAGCTAAAGATGATATCGAAGTTGACTTAACGACACAAGGATGGCAATTAAAAACAATCAATGCCGGAGAGCTTGGTTTATCGGATCGTCCCAATATTACGCAATCATTTGGCGGATATAGTCCAGATACGGGACGCATGATTTTTGCGTTGTGGTTTACAAGTGAACAAGAAGCAAAAGATGCGTACAGTGTGTATTTAAATGGGGAAGCGAATATCAAAAACCAAGATGGTGAAAACTATCAACAATCTTTGGTTCAATTAGAAGGTGAACAAGGAATTTGGTTATTGCGTCAAATTGAAAAAGAAGTGTTTGGCATTTGGGCTCCTAATGGCACGAGTCAAGCAGATTTAATCAGTGTTTTGGATAGTTTCCAAGAAAATGCCAAAGCTTAAAAAAGAAAAGATTGCGTTTTGTTGAGGGCTTTATAAGCAAAAAACAAAACGCTTTTTTGTTGGATCGACTTCATATTGAAAAACGAGCAGAAAAAAACACCATCAAGCGATGGCGTTGATATTTAAGTGGTCAGGATGGCGGGATTCGAACCCGCGCTCTCTTGGTCCCGAACCAAGCACTTTACCAAGCTAAGCTACATCCTGGAAACAAATCGTATTTTATCACGATTCAAGCAAATCACAACCTATGAACCTGAACAAGAAAATCTACAAGGTATCGGTACCATATTGATGCTTGGTTCGATAATTAGTCAATTTGCGATCTCTTTTTAAAAGCTTCGGTTGATCCTGGATAAAAAGCATTGAATTTTGTCAGAAAATTGCATATAAATTTGTCGAATCACTGTATAACGTGAATTAGAGTCAAGTACCTTGTATAGGTGAATATGAGGTTTTGCGTCAGTCTTTCTATCGTCGACTTTTGAGGATGGAAACAACTGGCGTATTTTTTTAGGAGTGTGAAGAGATGGAACGAGCTGCAATTCGAACAGAGTTTTTGCGCTATATTCTATTGAGCGTTTTAGGAACACTGGGTGTTTCTTGTTATATTTTGGTGGATACATATTTCGTTGCGGAAGGGCTGGGTTCAAATGGTCTAGCTGCTTTGAATATTGCAATTCCTGCATACAATTTAATCCATGGTACAGGATTGATGATCGGGATGGGCGCGGCAACCAAATTTTCTATTTGTAAAAGCCAAGGAAACCAAGGATTAGTCAATCGCATATATACCAATACGTTATATTTAGCTTTAGCATTTTCCATTATTTATATGTTACCGGCGTTTTTCTGTTCTCGCCAAATTGCAAGTTTACTTGGGGCAAATGCGGAAATTTTAGAACTTACCAATACGTATTTACAAACGTTGATGCTCTTTTCGCCAGCATTGATTCTGAATAATATTTTTCTTTGTTTATTGCGCAATGATGGCAGTCCGCATTTAGCCATGATGGCAACATTAATGGGAAGCTGCTCCAATATGTTAATGGATTACATTTTTATTTTTCCATGCAAAATGGGTATGTTAGGGGCGATTTTAGCTACGGGAATTTCGCCGATTTTGAGTATGTTGATGATGACACCACATTGGTTGAAACGCAAAAATACATTTCACTTCATCAAAACGAAAATTGATCTGCGCATTATGAGTTGGGATTTATCGATCGGTTTTCCTTCCTTTGTTGCCCAAATTTCAACGGGAATTGTGATGATTACCTTCAATGCGATTATTCTTCAATTAGAAGGAAATATCGGGATTGCGGCTTATGGGGTGATTGCGAATATCGCTTTAGTCGTAACCGGAATTCATACGGGGATTGGTCAAGGGGTACAACCTTTAATTAGTCGCTATTTTGGCCAAGGAAAACATGAACAACTTCAACTTGTTTATCGCTATGCCAAACTTACGGCATTTGCCGCTTCAGCATTGATGTATGCGGTGATCTTTGTTTTTGCAACACCAATTACAGCGATCTTCAATAGTGAGGGCAGTGCGACTTTACAAATGATTTCGGAACTCGGCTTAAAGCTGTATTTTCTATCTGCTCCCTTTGTGGGCTATAACACGATTTTGGCGACTTATTTCACATCAATTGAAAAGACCCTTCCGGCTCATGTTTTATCGATTTTGCGCGGATTGATCTTAATTCTACCAATCGCATTTATTCTTGCTTATATCGGTCAAATGATTGGTGTATGGTTGGCTTATCCGGTAACTGAATGCATTGCAGCAATCCTTGGGCTTTGTATTTTCAACAAACAAATGAAGAAAAGAAAACAAGCGCAATTCAACGTCGACTAATCCTAAACTGACAATGGATAAGTGAAAATCATTCGAAATTAATAGAATTGAAAAAGGCTTTGCCAATGCCCATTTAATGGGAAGGTAAAGTCTTTTTTTGTAAATGTTATTGTCAAATTTTTTAGCTATAACCTAGAGGTGGAATAGTTGTAGAGTAAATTTCTTTCGGATTTTTATCTTTTGATTAAAATAGACCCATGAAAATGTTAAGAGAAAAAATAAAAGATGCAAAACGCATCGTGATCAAAGTCGGATCTTCGTCTTTGACTTATCCAGAAACGGGAAAACTGGATCTAGCTAAAATGGAAGTTTTAGTGCGCCAATTAAGCTCCTTACAAAATGCGGGAAAAGACGTTGTTCTTGTTTCTTCTGGAGCAATCATGGTGGGCTGGCAAGCTTTAGGATTAGATAGTCGTCCACAAGCTGTTTCCCAAAGACAAGCTTGTGCCTCTGTTGGCCAAGCGCGATTAATGATGTTGTATCAAAAATTCTTTTCTGAATATGGACAACATTGTTCACAGATTTTATTGACGAAATATTCACTCGTACATGATCAACCAAGAAACAATGCGATGAATACATTTGAAGAACTTCTTCGTTTAGGTGTTATTCCAATCGTCAATGAAAATGACACGATTTCAACGGATGAAATTGAAGTAGGCGATAATGACACCCTTAGTGCAATTGTCGCTTCACTCATACAAGCTGACTTGTTGATTTTATTATCGGATATCGATGGATTATATACAGATGATCCGAATAAAAATCCCAATGCGCAGTTTATCGATGAAGTGCAAGAACTAAGCGAAGAGATTTTAAAACTTGGCAAAGGATCTTCTAGTGCGGTAGGGACAGGCGGAATGGCCACCAAACTTAATGCTGCAAAACTAGCAAGTGCGAGCGGTTGTGACATGGTGATTGCCAATTCTCAAGATTTCCATATTATTTCGCGCATTATGCAAGCAGAAAAAGAAGGAACGTTCTTTGTCGCAAATCAAGATCCAAATTATCGATTGGATCAATTTTTGGAGGCATTATGAGTACACTGATTCAACAACTCGGCAAGCAAGCTAAAGAAGCATCCCGAGTTCTCGCAAAATTAACAACGCAACAAAAAAATGAAATTCTTGTTCAAGCCGCAAATGCTTTATTAGATCATAGTGATGAAATATTAAAAGCAAATGCGCAAGATTTAGAGCGCGCTAAACAAAATGATATGCCTAAACCACTTCAAGATCGTTTGATGCTGAGCCAAGCGCGTATTGAAGCAATCGCAAAAGGGATGCAAGAAGTCGCTGAACTCGAAGATCCTGTTGGGCAATTTGTCCATATGGAAAAACGTCCAAATGGTTTATATATGATGCAAAAACGAGTTCCTTTTGGTGTTATTGCAGTCATTTATGAAGCTCGTCCAAATGTGACGGCAGATGTCTTTGCGCTTTGTTTTAAATCAGGCAATGCGACAATTTTAAAAGGTGGCAAAGATGCAGCGTGCAGCAATCTTGCGATTGTTACAGTGTTGCAACAAGCATTACGCCAAGCAGGAATAACAGAACATGCAGTGCAATTATTAGAAGATAATTCGCGCGAAACATCTCGTGAATTAATGCGTTGTCATGATTATGTAGATGTATTGATTCCACGCGGAGGAGCGGGATTAATCCGTTCTGTTATTGAAACGGCAACGGTACCTGTCATTGAAACCGGAACGGGCAATTGCCATGTTTTTGTAGACGATTCAGCTGATTTAGACATGGCAGTATCGATTATCGTCAATGGCAAGACACAACGCGTTGGTGTATGTAATGCGGTTGAATCATTACTTGTAACGCCAAAGAATGCCAAAGTATTATTAGAGCGATTGGATCAAGAATTTTCAAAATATCCTGTCACTATTCATGCCCAAAAAGAGCTTTTGGACTATGTCCAACAAAATCCAAAATTTGAAGCAACAACAGAGGATTGGAAAACAGAATATTTAGATTATGAAATCTCCATTAAAGTCGTTAAGGATATCGATGAAGCGATTGAACATATTAATTGCTATAATACCGGTCATTCCGAATGCATCGTCACCCAAGATTTCAAACATGCTGAACAGTTTTTAGATGAAGTGGATGCGGCGGCTGTTTATGTTAATGCTTCTACTCGTTTTACCGATGGACATGAATTTGGCTTGGGAGCGGAAATTGGTATTTCTACCCAAAAGCTGCATGCTAGAGGGCCAATGGGATTACAGGCATTAACGACGACTAAATTTGTGATTTACGGAAATGGACAAGTCCGCCCTTAATCCAAATGGAATAACAATTTCTATGACAACAAATACAAACAAAAAAGAAATTCGCGCAATTTGGATTGATGTTGACCAAACACTATTAGATTTTGATTTATGTGCGAAATCGGCTTTGATCGATGTCTTTGCTTGGAAAAATTTGGAATGGAAAGAAGAATACTATCCTATTTTTTTAGTCGAAAACGCCAAGTTATGGGATCAAATTGAAGAAGGACAAATCACAAGAGATCAGTTGCGAAAAATTCGTTTTGAAATCATGTTTGAAAAATGGCAAATTTCTGATCATCCAGATTCCGAATTTGAAGCTTATTTTTCTAAACAGCTGCATAGCTATGCCCATCCAATGCCAAACGCTTTACAAGTTTTACAAACACTTGTTCAACAAAATTACCCACTGTATATCGTTTCGAATGGTCCGGCAAAAGGACAACGCAATCGATTGCAAAAAGCAGGGATGTTAGAATTGTTTAAACACGTCTTTACGAGTGAAGAATTAGGTTATGAAAAACCAAATGTACAATTTTTTGAACAAGCGCTTTTGCAAGTAAGAATCGATCAAGATGACCCGACCATTTGTCCAAGTCAAATTCTTGTCATTGGCGATTCTTGGAAAGCTGATATTTGTGGATCCTTAGCATTTGGCTCGCAAAGCATTTGGTTTAGACGCAATCGTGAATTTGATCCTTTCGAACACCCCGATGAGCCTAGTGTGCTAGAAGCATATAATTGGAACGAAGTGATGGAAATGATTTCTTCAACATTTACTTCGCCAATTTCTCAATCTAATGAATAAAATCATGCAAACTCTTTTAGATGATGGATCAAAGTAGATCTGATAAGCTCCCAATTTATTGAACACGATCAATACAAAAATCATGTTCATTAATAGGGAGCTTTTCTTATGGGAAAAAGAAAAAAGAGTATCTATGCTAAGACACTCTTTGAAGTTTATGCAGGTGTTGAAAGACTAAAACGTTGAATTTGTATCAGATTCTAGTAAAGGTTGGGCATCTGCTTCTTGTTTGTCTTGTGTTGGTAAGACACGAACTGCTTTAGCTGGGGTAAGTAAATTGGCGGGGAGTCCGGAAATTTCTAAACCATCATTCATTTCAATGACTAAACAAGGACGACCATCGATTGTTTTTGTACGTACAAATTCTAGGGCGTCATCACGAATAGAAATTGAGATCGAAGGCGCTTTGAAAGAAACTTTACCTGTTTCCATTAAATTGACAGCCGCAACTTCTTGGTCTTCTAAAATTTTACTAAAGGAAGAGTCGAAAAAACGCATGTTTTCATCAGGGGCACCTGAAGCGACTAATAAATCTTTAATGCGGGTTTTATCCATCATGACCATGGAATCTTCATTGTCATTTTCGTTGATATAATCGGCTAAATTTTCATGGAACTTCAATGCGGTTTTCGTATCCATTCCATTAGGGAAAATATCAGCGATCACTTTCGCAAAGCCTTCAGCTTGTTCAGGAGCGGAGCTGACAAAAGGAATATGGAAGTAATCCTCAATTAAATCGATGTTTGGTTTTTTGGCGCTTTTGGCATGATAGAGAAAGTGGTTCACATCACTAGCACGCCCACTAAAGGACGGGTATAAAAATGCATCAAGTGGTGGGGTAACGATTTGCATTTCGTCGTTTACTTTGCGTTGCACTTCGTTTGTTTCATGATTGTAGAATAAACCGATTTCAGTCAGTTTTGCTTCTGAAATAGCGACGATCATAAAACGGAATACCGAGTTTTCTTCGAGAATTTCGTTGTTTTTATTTAAAGCTGGAGCGACGTACTCAAAAATACCAGCGGTGATATAAACAGGGTTGCGATAATCGCCTTTCACTAATAAATCTTTAACGAGTTGTTCAAATTCTTCTTTGATTAAAAGTGAGCCATTTTTATAGGCAAAGAAAGTTTCTTGTAGGGCTTTAGATTCAGGAACGCTATGATCAAAACCGTATTCGATTAAGTTTTTTCCATAAGTTCCGGATAAACTTTTTTTAAAAATATCGAAGAAGAGTTCACCTTCTTCTTTTTCTAAAGTGTCGCCATGAATTAAACGCGTAAAGCGAACGACAGGTTCGCCATCGTTGCAACGGCCGTAACCTTCTTGGATTCCTTTTAAATAAAGCGTTTCGTTTTCGTATTTTAACTGTTTTTTAATTTCGTTTAGTTCTTTTTTATTCATCGTTATGTCTCATTTCTAATGAAATCGATTGGACATCGATTTGTTTTCGGGTGGATTGATTGTATCAATTTTTCTTCGAATAGAAAAAGAAAGATATGAAGAAATCGTAAAGCTCATCAAATTGAAAAGCGATTGGATATTGATGGTAGGAGATAAAATGGATAATGTTTTGTCTTAGAATATTGACCAATACGAAGAGTTGGAGGAAGACAATGCAATATATCAGTTATTATGATTCGCCACTAGGTAAGATGTTATTAGCAGGTGATGAAGTGGGATTAACAGGGCTTTGGTTTGAAGGACAAAAATATTTTGGCTCAACTTTGAATTCTGAAGCTAAAGAAAAAGAAATTACTTTATTTAACGAGACAAAAAAATGGCTCGATCTTTATTTTGCGGGTCAAAATCCTGATTTTAATATTCCACTGCATTTGATTGGAACTCCTTTTCAAAGGGAAGTATGGAAATTACTTTGTGGTATTTCTTATGGTCAGACAACGACATATGGAAATCTTGCTAAAGAGATGGCTGAACAAAGTGGGCTGGATTCTATGTCCGCTCAGGCAATTGGTGGAGCTGTCGGTTGTAATCCCATTTCGATCATTGTACCTTGTCATCGAGTTGTGGGAGCGAATGGAAAACTGACTGGCTATGCCGGGGGAATTGATAAAAAAGTGGAACTGTTGAAGCTCGAACGTGTTGGTTCATTGAGAGGTAGTTAACTGAACTGGATGTAAGGTGAATAATCATCTTTTTTTGATAAAATGTTATTCATCGATCGAAAACGAAAAGGAATGGATTATTTATAAGCTCATTTCTTTATATCGAGACACATATTTGGCTTATTTATTTGATGAGTCTAAACTCTTTAATAAATGCACAAAGAAAGGAGTAGATAAAGGATGAAAACATTCAAGAAGATATTGAAGTCAAAAGCGTTATATATTGGCTTATCACTGTTCATTCAAGTGATCATTTTATTTTTGTTGATGACTTACTTTGGACGGGAATTTGTATCGATTTATTACGTGATGTTGGCTTTATCGATTATTGTTTCGATGTTTGTGATTAATCGCGAGTCGGATACATCTTCCAAACTTTTATGGGTGTTTATGATTATGGCTCTGCCATTCTTTGGTGGCATATTGTATTTGCTTTTTGGAGGACGCAAAATTCCTAAAGCATTAATGATTCAAGATAGACAAGCTTATGCCGACTATACAGCATATGCCGAGCAAAACTTAAAGACGCTCCAAGCGCATGAGATTGAAGATCCAACGTTATTAAGAATGACTTCTTTGGCTTGGAACAATGGCTATTTTCCTGTTTATGCCAACATGGGATGTCGTTATTATCCAAAAGGTGAAGATCAATTTAAAGCGCAGATGGATGCAATTCGCCAAGCGAAAGAGTATGTCTTTATCGAAACATATATCATTGACCAAGGGACCGTTCTTGATGAAATGGTTGAATTGTTAGAACAGAAAGTCAATGAAGGTGTTGATGTTCGACTGATGTACGATGACTTTGGATGTATTTTAAATTTACCAGAAGGATTCGATGATCGATTACGGGCTAAAGGAATTCAAGTTCATCCTTTTAACCCGATTCATGCCCAACTAGCCATTCAGATGAATAACCGTGACCATCGCAAAACAATTATTGTCGATGGAAAAGTAGCATTTACGGGTGGGTCCAATTTAGCGGATGAGTACGTAAACCGAATTGAACGATTTGGATATTGGAAAGATATGGGGATTGAAATTCGAGGCAAAGCTGTCGAACCTTTCGTCATCGCTTTCTTGCAAATATGGAATTATGAGGCAAATGTCAATACGCCTTATTATCCATACATTTACGATTATGGAACGTATGAGCCAGATACCAATCAAGGATATGTTCTTCCGTTTTTTGATTCACCAACGGATAACTTAAATACGGGAAAACGATTCCACCAAAATATGTTGTCGCTTGCGAATAAAACATTCTGGATTACAACGCCATATTTAATTTTGGAAGATGAAATGTTGTCGTCTTTAAAATTGGCCGTGGAAAATGGGGTGGATGTGCGCATCGTTGTGCCTAAAATTCCTGATAAAAAAACAGTGTATGAAGTGACCAAAGCGAATGAGGAAATTCTGACGCGCTATGGGGTGAAAGTTTATGAATACACGCCAGGATTTATCCATGGCAAAGTGACATTAGTAGATGATGAACAAGCATTATGTGGAACAGTAAATATGGATTTCCGTTCGTATTATTGCAACTATGAATGTGGAACGTGGTTGTATAAAACACCCGCAATTCGCGATATTCGTGCAGATTTTGAAAATATCTTTACTCAATCCCATCTTGTTACATTAGAAGAAGTAAATAAAACAAATCCATTTGTGCGAATTTACCGGCAAATTCTAAAAGTATTCTCGCCATTGATGTAATCCAATCAATCAATAAAGTAAAAAAGACCAGTGATGAAACTGGTCTTTTTTACGAGGTTGACAAATTTATTTCGTTCTATTTTAATGGTTTAACCATTTTTTCTGGAACAACGAGTTCGTCAAATTGTTCGGCACTTAACAAATTTAATTCGAGGACGGCATCTTTTAAAAGTAAATTGTGTTCGAATGCATAACGAGCCGCTTTTCCCGCGTTTTCATAACCGATCACTGGGTTAAGACAAGTGACTAACATGAGGGAATGTTCTAAGTTTTCTTTTGTTTTTTGTTTATTGACTTTGACACCTTTTAAACAGTTTTGATTAAAGGAGCGTAAAGCATCTGCTAATAAATGAATCGATTGATCGAGATTATAAGCAATTAATGGCATAAAGACGTTGAGTTCAAAATTACCTTGGCTTGCTGCAAAACCAATGGCACTATCATTGGCCATGACTTGAATAGCTACCATAGTTAATGCTTCAGATTGTGTTGGATTGACTTTGCCCGGCATAATGGAAGATCCTGGTTCATTGGCTGGAATTTCCAATTCGCCAATTCCACAACGTGGACCAGAAGCAAGCCAGCGAACATCGTTAGCAATTTTCATCGCATTTGCGGCTAAACCTTTTAATGCGCCAGAAAAGAAAGCACAAGCATCTTTAGACGTTAAAGCATGGAAGAAATTTGGATCGGATACAAAATCAATGCCGGTCATGTCGCTTAATACGGCACAGACATTTGGCCCATAATTTTCTGGGGCATTTAATCCAGAACCAACTGCCGTTGCACCAATTGCAAGTTCACAAATTGCTGGTAATGCCGCACGGATATGTTCAATTGAATGTTCTAACATCGAACGCCATCCACTCAATTCATCGCTAACATAAAGTGGAGTAGCATCTTGCAAGTGGGTACGACCGATTTTAATAATGCCGCGATTGACTTCTTCGAGTTGTTTTAAGGTTTCAATACATTCTTCAATGGCAGGGATTAATAAAGTTTTCGCTTCAATTGCTGTCATAATATGCAAAGCAGAAGGGAATGTGTCATTCGAAGATTGGGAGCAATTCACACTATCGTTAGGGTGCAATAAGTTTTTGTTTGCTTTGACATTGGCAACGTGAGTAATGACTTCGTTCACGTTCATATTAGTTTGCGTGCCACTTCCTGTTTGCCAAATTGCTAGTGGGAATTGATCAGCTAATTTACGATCAACAATCATTTTTCCTACTTCTAAAATAGCGTCTTTTTGTTCACAAGTAATTTTGTGTTCTTTTTCATTCACAATTGCACATGCCATTTTTAAATAAGCGAATGCGTCGATTAATACTGGGGGCATTTTTTCAGTACCGATTTTGAAGTTTTCCAAGGAACGCTGGGTTTGCGACATCCAACAAGCGTCTTTTGGGACGTTCACTTCACCGAGTACATCATGTTCAATACGATATTCCATAATAAGCCTCTTTCTTTATTTTGATTATGGATTGCTAAGACTTACGCCTTACCAAAATCCATCATTAATTTTCTCAATAACTTTAGTATCTTAAAATTGATAGCAAAAGATCAAATATAAAATGGATTTCTTTTTTCTGAGTTTAAATTTGCACGCCAAGGGAATAAAAATAACAAGGCGTTTTGCTTCATGTTATCAATCATGAAAATGAATTTAAATTTTTAGAAAGATTATCAAAAATCGGATTTGATTCGGGGTAAAATAGAAGTGGAAAAAATCGAATTTCCACATAGCACCGCTCTTAAAAAAGATGGAATCAACAAGTTGCTGATCCGACTACAACAAGATGAAATTAAGCATCAAAACAGAATCAAAGGAAAATAGGGTGGAGTGAAAGGTAAAAAATGAGTGCCATGAATTTGTTGCGGATGACAAGAAATTTGTTTAACATTTTTTACTGTTGGCAAACCGGTTTGAGAAGCTTGTTTTTCTAGTTCAATAGAGAATCTCATTTTAAAAATGAATCGATTTTCGAAAAACAAAAATAGATCTCAATCTTTACTTATTGCTCAATCACATTTGAAATTACAAGTTAATGAATCAATTTGATTACGATAACGTCAATCACCTCAAGAATGGGATTATTTGCTGTTCTTGACTTAGGAGAAATACTTTATGCGCATGAAAGAACGTCTGGAATGTTATCTCGATGCATATACGATCGCGAACATTTACATGATTAAAGACTTTTACCAAGGTCAATCTCAAAACTTCCATCTAAAAGATGAAAAAAATAACATCATTCCTTTATCGATTCAGTCAAAAGATGATTTAGGGGACTATATTCGCTATACCTGTACGGTAGATGGCGAAATTGTAGTAGGACATGATTATTTAATGTATGAAGAACATGCTCAATACTGCCCAGTTCAGTATTCACATATCGTGAAAACAAAAGAATTTGCGACCAATTTTATCCCTGAAGCATCTGTTCAACTTGGTTGTGCTTATACCCCTAAACAAACAACATGGACAGTTTGGTCACCAGTTGCGGTATGGATGGAAGTCGTTTTGCATGAAAAAAATGGAGATCGGATTATCCCGATGAAACGCCTTGAAAAAGGGGTATGGCAAGCGAGTGTAAAAGAAGATCTTTTACACACGTTTTATAATTATCGATTCAAAGTGAATGGGAAAATTCAAGATTGTTGTGATCCTTATAATCCTTTTACAGGTGTCAATACAAAAACATCCCAAGTCAATTCGCTCGATCGTTTAAAACTCGCCAAAAAAATACCAACACAACCGATGGCGCAAGATACAGATGCCATTATTTATGAATGTTCGATTCGTGATATGACATCCCAAAAAAATAACGGGTTTACACATCCAAGAACGTTTGAAGCTTTTTCAGAAGAGAATGAAACGACTCGCTTATTCAATACAGGTTTAACCTATATCAAATCACTTGGTATAACACATGTTCAGCTTATGCCAGTTTTTGACTTTGGATCAATTGATGAAGAACATCCTGATTTTTACTATAACTGGGGTTATGATCCTATGCATTATCGAGCTTTAGAAGGTTCTTATAGTACGAATCCGTATGATCCAGAAGTACGAATTATCGAATTTGTGAAAATGGTACAAGACTTGCATGCAGCAGGATTGAAAGTTAATCTCGACTTAGTCTTTAACCATGTTTGGAAAAGAGAAGAGTTTGCGCTTGATCAGCTTGTTCCTGATTATTATTTCTTAATGGATTCACAAGGACATTATTCAAATGGTTCTTTCTGTGGCAACGATATTGATACTCGTCCAGAGATGAGTGAGCGTTATTTGGTTGATAGTATCAAAATGTATATTGATGCTTTTGATGTGGATGGATTCCGTTTTGATTTAATGGGTGTATTAGATTACACCATCATGAATGAAATCGCGAAATACGCAAAATCAGTCAAAAAAGATTTTATGATTTATGGCGAAGGATGGGATATGCCAAGCTTTGTTCCACCAGAATTGCGGGCATCTCAAAATAACCAAGCAAAAATGCCATTAGTAGGACAATTTTCTGATCGCTTCAGAGAAGTTATTCGAGGCAGCAATGATCAATTAGAACATGCCGGTTATTCCAATGGTAATGTTGGACGAATCTATGATGCAGCGATTGTTATGAAAGCTTCAATTCCGGAAAACAGATATGATCAACCATTTAAAGCAGTGAACTATGTGGAATGTCATGATAACCACACGATGTGGGATAAAAATCGCGTGATTTGTTTTGAAGAACCACGTTCGTCAAGGATGAAAAAACAAGTTCTTTCCCTAGCAATGGTTTTACTTGCACAAGGAACGCCATTTATCCATTGTGGACAAGAATTTGGGCGAACAAAACATAACTTAGGAAACACATACAACCGTTCGGATTATTTCAATATGATCGACTATCATCGCCGAAATGATTTCGAAGTCGTTGTTGAACAATTCAAAGCTCTAACAAGAATTCGTCGTGAGCATTCATCGTTCCGTCTAAATACGGCAGAAAAGATATTAACGAATGTGTCGACAGAAACGATTGAAGATAAAGTTTTAGTGTATCGCACACGTGATGAGCACGAGTCTCTTGTTTCTTTCTTCAACCCGACGGATCAATGCTTTAGCTACAACTTGAATCAAAATGCCAAAGTACTGTTTGATTCTGACTTATTAAATCCACCAATCACAAATTCGATTAAGATCCCACCATTGAGTGTTATTGTTGTTCAACTCTTCTAATCAAAGAAGAAAAGGAGGAAGCTGAGATGCTTTTAGTTAACACAGATTATATTAGTGGCAAAGAATTAGTTATGCTCGGTTTGGTCAAAGGAAGTACGATTCAATCTAAAAATATCGGCAAAGATATTGGCCAAAGTTTTAAAACCATTATTGGCGGTGAGCTAAAATCTTACAATGAGATGATGAATGAAGCCAGAGAGATTGCGACAAGCCGAATGGTTGAAGATGCACAACGGCTAGGAGCAGATGCGATTGTCAATGTGCGCTATGCATCAGCAGCTGTAATGCAAGGAGCAGCTGAAGTGATGGCTTATGGAACTGCTGTTAAATTCAAGTAGAGTTTAAAATCAAAAATAAATGATTTTTTCGAGTATAATTGAGACGGAAAAGAGTGAATGCAAATATCTGTTGTAAGTAAATGAAACAACATGCTGATCTGTTTGGCGTTTTTCAAAATTGTTCATTTTGTGTTTTTGTGACAATTTATCTTCAATTCGGCATTGAAGTTTCGATACTTATGATGATGTAAACAGTTTCTTTTTCAACCTTGATGATTCTTATTTGACACTATTTTTAAGATGGTTAAAATAAGAAAAAATTAATAAAAACACTTACAAATTATGGAGGAATGAAATGGCTAAATTTTTTCAGGAACCATCTAGAACGTTCGCGGAATATCTCTTAATTCCAGGGTATACAGGACCTGGAGATACTCCAGATAAAGTAAGCTTAAAGACACCACTCGTTAAGTTTAAAAAAGGTGAAAAATCACCAATTGAATTAAATATCCCTTTAACATCTGCAGTTATGCAGTCCGTATCTGGACCAGAACTTGCAGTTGCATTAGCGCGTGAAGGTGGTATTTCTTTCATTTACGGTAGCCAATCTATCGAAAGCGAAGCAGCAATGATTCGCCAAGTTAAAGCAACAAAAGCTGGGTTTACTGGAAGTGACTCTAATGTATCCCCAGAAGCAACATTACGTGATGTTGTAAATTTACGCCAACAGACTGGACATTCCACAATGGCAGTTACTGATAACGGAAAACAAGACGGTATCCTTGTTGGATTAATCACATCCCGTGACTTCCGTGAATCTCGCGTAGATTTAGACAACACAAAAGTTAAAGATGTCATGACTCCATATGACAAACTTGTTGTTGGAAAAGAAGGAATCACTTTAAGTGAAGCAAACGATATTATCTGGGACAAAAAATTGAACCAGTTACCAATCGTTGACGAAGATCGTCATTTAAAAGCATTCGTATTCCGTAAAGACTACGAACAACATAAAGAAAACCCAAATGAAGTACTTGATGATCACAAACGTTATTTAGTAGGTGCGGGTATTAACTCTCGTGACTACAAAGACCGTGTACCAGCTTTAGTTGAAGCAGGTGCTGACGTATTAGTTATTGACTCTTCTGAAGGTTATTCTGTATGGCAAGCAGAAACTATCGCATGGATTCGTGAAAAATACGGCGATACTGTAAAAGTTGGTGCAGGAAACGTTGTTGATGAAGATGGATTTAGATTCTTAGCAGACGCTGGTGCTGACTTCATTAAAATTGGTATCGGTGGTGGATCCATCTGTATCACTCGTGAACAAAAAGGTATCGGACGTGGTCAAGCAACAGCAACGATCGAAGTTGCAAAAGCTCGTGATGCTTACTATGAAGAAACTGGAGTATATATTCCATTATGTTCCGATGGTGGTATCGTTCAAGACTACCATATGACTTTAGCTCTTGCGTTTGGTGCTGACTTTGTTATGTTAGGTCGCTACTTTGCACGCTTTAAAGAATCTCCAAGTAAGATTGTTACAATCAACGGTTCTTACATGAAAGAATACTGGGGCGAAGGTTCCGCACGTGCTCGTAACTGGCAACGTTATGACATGGGTGGAGACAAGAAAATGTCTTTCGTTGAAGGTGTAGACTCTTATGTTCCATATGCTGGATCTTTATCTGACAACGTAAACTTAACAATTTCTAAAATTAAACACACAATGTGCAACTGTGGATTCTTAAATATCCCTGACTTCCAGAAAGATGCAAAAGTTACTCTTGTTTCTTCTGTATCCATTTCTGAAGGTGGAGCTCATGACGTATTAGTACGTGATGACAAAATCGATTCTTCTAACCACTAATTACAACATTGATAAGCAAGGACATTCCATGATGAAATGGAATTCCTTGCTTTTTTTAGTATGTGCAAAGATTTGCAGGAGAAAATAGATCGATTCTAGACTTCGAGTAGAAGAATCTTATATGAATGAAAGAATTGACAAATTGCCTTTGATAGAAGTAGAGAAAATGATTTAAAAACAAATAAAGGATAAAAAAGCGAAAAGAAAACAAGCAGGTAAATGATTGGTTCAAATCCCTGCTTGTTTTAAAAGCAAAATAGCAATGATGTTTTTGTGTTCAATCAAAACGCTAACGCGTAGTAGTCGTTGGATCTGGAATTTTTGTATTCAAAATGTGTTCTACAATTTGGATCGATCTAGCATCAAATAGCACTAAATAGACAATCATGTCATGATGGTTTAGAAATTCATGAATTGTATTAACCGCAATTTGGAAAGCTTGATCGACAGGATAGCCATAAATACCAGAAGAAATCAAAGGGAATGCGATAGATTGACAATGATATTCTTGGGCAAGTTCTAGAGATGTCCGATAACATGAGGCAAGCAACTCTGCTTCATGAGCATGACCGCCCATCCAAATAGGACCAACCGTATGAAGGATATATTGACAAGGCAGATTGTATCCTTTCGTGACCTTGGTTGAGCCAGTTGAACATCCACCGAGTGTTTTGCATTCAGCTAATAATCGAGGTCCGGCTTTTCGATGTATACATCCATCAACTCCACCGCCTCCAAGTAATGATGAATTTGCAGCATTAACAATTGCATCGACATGCATTTTTGTGATGTCTTGTCTAATCATCTTTAATGGCATAAAAGTACTTACCCCCATAATCAAAACATTGAATAATGAGCAAATAGATGCTTATGGATGGTGTTTAAGCAAAGGGGTTATGTACATCAATTAATGTAAAAGTTTTTGTTTCTGTATCATAATCAAAAATAAAGATAATACAGTTTGCGAAACGAGAAGGAACTAAAGAAGGGTTGTCTTTTGTCCAATAGGTGACGAATTCGCGCATCGCTAAACCATGCGAAGCGGCAATTACATTGCAATGGTCTTCTTTCTCCATGATTGAACATAGCGTTGAGTTGATTCGATTGAATACTTCCATACGTCCTTCTCCATCATGTGTAGAGAAATATTCATCGTATTGATCAAAAGGTGGATGCAAATATTCAGGTTCTCCTTCAAGAAT
>Jeb_p2__coassemble_563_pt1 | contig 74531 bp, 56 predicted proteins | sample Jeb_p2__metabat2_high_PE_029 | metagenome-assembled genome bin Jeb_p2 | reverse complement strand
CTGCCTTGATATGAGGCAGTTTTTTTGTGGTTGGATAAACATGAAGTAAACTTTGTATTGTATAAAGATTTTTGTCCTCTTAGTCTCTTCATTTATTTTCGCGAAATAAAAAGGCAGAAACTTAAGTAAATCTGCAAAGAAATTCGATAAGCAGTTGCGTAAGTTAAGATTGAATCAGTATAAATAGATAATTTTTCTGTATATCCAATCGTATCCCTTAGATCCCTTTTGAAATTGAGTGATGTTAAAGAATGATTCTTTACGAGAAAGCCAAAGCGAAACCTCTTTCAGCTTTTTATAAAAGATGTTGCATCTTGTTTTGAATATGTTATCATCAGTACGTACAAAAGGATTGTTACTGGTCATGCAGGCTATACCGAATGTACATACGACGTTTTTTCGTATGTTATTTTGGTATAGCCTTTTTTTATCGAGGAGGGAACTTATGCAAGTAGAAAAAGTGATCAACAACAACATTATTCGAACTCTCGATGAGAACAGTAACGAGCTGATTGTTATGGGTTCTGGTCTTGGTTTTAAAAAGAAACCGGGTGATCCAGTAGATAAGACAAAGATTGAAAAGATTTATCGTTTACAAGATCATGCCCAAAGTAGAACACTAGAGGATGTTTTAGCAGGTATCTCACTAGAGGTTATCCAAACAGTGAATGAGATTGTTGAACGAGGCTCTGCCTTACTTGGCGTAAAGTTTAGCGATGCAGTATATATTGCGATGGCCGATCACGTTCAATTTGCAATCGCGCGAGCTAAAAACAACATTTTTGTTCCGAATGCTCTTAAAAATGAGATTTGCAGTTTCTATCCAAATGAATTTGAAGCGGGTCTTCAAGCAGTAGAAATTATTCAAAGGCGCCTGGATGTTTCACTGATCGACGATGAAGCTGGATTCATTGCTTTGCATTTCATTAGTGCTTTACAAGAAGACCAAAATATTGAATCAGCAAGAGTCATGACGGAATTGATCAGCAATAGCTTACGGGTTTTGAAGTATCAATGCCATCTTGATCTGGATACGGATTCTCTTGCTTATCGAAGATTCATTACCCATTTAAAGTATTTTAGTCGTCGGTTATTTAAATTAACTTCTTCTGACGAACCACCAATTGATATAGCTATGTATCAAATGATCAAATCTCAATACAAAGCTGCCTATTTAAATGTGTTGAAGATTTCTAGTATGATTCAACAAGTTTATAAAAAGGAACTGAGTAATGATGAAATGATCTATTTGACGATTCATATTAATCGACTCATGGAAGTAAATGGTTTGAAAAAAGAAAGAATTAGCCCGAACAACTTGATCTAATGTAAAAAAAATCGATATAAAAGAAAGGACTCACAATATGAATTACAACGAGCTTGGTGCAGTCATTTTGGACCTGGTTGGCGGTAAGGATAATGTTACTGGTTTAACTCATTGTGCTACACGGCTTCGCTTTAATTTAAAAAACGAAGGTTTAGCAAAAACCGATCAAATTAAAGAAACTCCGGGTGTTTTAGGGGTTGTTTCTAAAGGTGGTCAATATCAAATCATCATCGGAAATGATGTTTCTCATGTTTTTCGTCCAATCATGGATGTTGTAAAACTCGAAGAATTCAATAGTGCTTTAAAATCTGAAGAAAAGAAAGGATTAGGAAGCAAGTTTATTGATACGATCACAGGTATTTTTACTCCAATTTTACCGGCAATTACAGCTGCTGGTATGATTAAAGCTGTTTTGTCTATTTGTACAGCATTTGGTTGGTTGCAGACAACGGATTCTACATATCAAGTCATCAACTTTATGGCTGATGCGGCATTCTATTTCTTACCTGTTCTTTTGGCAAATTCAGCCGCAAAGAAATTTAATACGAATCCATACTTAGCCATGATGATTGGGGGAATTCTTCTTCACCCTAACTTTGTTTCAATGGTTACAGCTTCTAAAGAAACAGGAGAAGCAATTCGTTTATTTGGATTGCCAGTTTATAACGCATCCTATTCTTCTTCTGTTATTCCAATTATTTTGGCAGTATGGTTTATGAGTTACGTTGAGCCTATTGCAGATCGCATTTCTCCAAAAGCGATAAAATTCTTTACAAAGCCATTAATTACCATTCTAGTTAGCGGAACAGTGACTCTGCTTGCGATTGGTCCAGTTGGATTTATTATTTCTAGTTGGATTTCAAACGGAATTAATTTATTGAACTCTTATGCTTCATGGCTTGTTCCAACATTGCTTGGTGGATTGTTCCCAATTTTTGTTATGACAGGAACTCACTATGGAATTATTCCAATTGGAATCAATAACCGTATGACAATGGGATATGATACGTTAGTTTATCCTGCAAACCTTTGTTCTAATATCGCTCAAGGGGCTGCAACTTTTGCGGTTGCTGTAAAAACAAAACAAGAAAATATTCGAGAACTTGCTTACTCGACAGGAATCACAGCAGTATGTGGTATCACAGAGCCTGCTTTATTTGGTGTAAATATTCGTTTTAAAACACCATTAATTGCAGCTTGTATTGGTGGGGCTTTTGGTGGCCTTTATACAGGTTTAATGGGTGTCCGTAACTTTGCGGGTGGATCACCTGGATTAATGACTTTAGCTGGTTATATTGGCGATGACACATTTAGACATTTAATCCACGCAAGTATTGGCGCAACGATTGCATTCGTGATTGCTTTCATTGTTTCTTATATTTTATATAAAGAAAAAAACAATGACGGAACAGAAAGCAAAGGAAAACAAGAAGAAGGAAAACAAGATCAAAAAGAAAATCAAGATAGACTTTCACTAGGAGGAATCAAGATCTGCTCCCCTGTTCAAGGAACTCTAGTAGATCTTAAAGATGTCAATGATCCAACTTTTGCACAAGAAATTTTAGGAAAAGGAGCTGCCATTATTCCTGAAGACAACACATTTTATTCACCAATTGAAGGTGAAGTTGTTATGGTGTTCAACACAGAACACGCAATTGGATTAAAATCAAAAGATGGAGCAGAAATTTTAATTCACGTCGGTTTAGATACGGTGAATCTCAATGGTGAGCACTATCATGCTTTAGTTAAAGCAGGAGATAAAGTAAGAGTTGGCGATCCAATTCTTGAAGTAGAGTTAGAAGCGATAAAAGAAAAGGGGTACGATTTAGTTACTCCAATCTTAGTTACAAACTCTAATGATTTTCAGGATATTGCCGCAACTAACGACGGTTCAGTCAATCCTGGAGACCAGATTATCTTAGCTTTCCATTAATCAATTCAACTCAAAAACGAGGTTCCTTGTAAAGGAACCTTTGTGTTTATACAGAATAGGAGAAATAAAATGAGTCTTCCAATGAATTTTTTATGGGGTGGCGCTACAGCTGCCAACCAACTTGAAGGGGGCTGGCAAGCCGGTGGTCGTGGCTTAGCTAATGTGGATGTCACACCGCATGGTGCAGATCGTGGGGATGTTATGCGTGGAATCAAAAAGATTCATAAAATCGATGAAAAACATCATTTTCCAGCTTTAGAAGCAATTGATTTCTATCATACATACAAAGAGGACATTGCAGAGTTTGCGGCAATGGGGTTTAAAGTTTTCCGAATGTCCATAGCGTGGAGCAGAATTTTCCCAAATGGAGACGAAAATGAACCAAATGAAGCAGGCTTAGCGTTTTATGAAGACGTATTTAAAGAATTGAAAAAATATCAGATTGAGCCTCTTGTTACCATTACACATTTTGATATTCCAATGCATTTGATTGAACAATATGGGGGTTGGAAAAACCCAATCGTTATTGAGTTCTATAAAAAACTTTGTCGCGTCCTATTTACACGTTTTAAACCATACGTTAAATGGTGGTTAACGTTTAATGAAATTAATATGATCCTTCATTTGCCATTTATGGGTGCAGGGCTTGAATTTGAAGAAGGCGAAGATCAAGAGAAAACAAAATATCTAGCAGCCCATCATGAACTTCTCGCTAGTGCATGGGCAACCAAAATTGGACATGAGATCAATCCTGAAAACCAGATTGGTTGCATGGTTGCTGCAGGGGATTATTATCCATATTGTCCAATGCCAGAAGATGTTTTCTTGGCGCAACAAAAACAACATGAAAATTTGATGTTTATTGACGTTCAAGCAAGAGGAGAATATCCAAATTATGCGAAGAAAATGTTTGAACGATTGGGAATTGATCTAAACCTTGATGCTGAACAAGAAAAACTACTCAAAGACTATCCAGTAGATTTTATTAGTTTCTCTTACTATTCCACTCGTTGTGTTTCCACGCGAGATGATGCTGGGGAATCGACGGGTAATGCTTTTAAAGGGGTAAAAAATCCATACCTCAAATCGAGTGAATGGGGTTGGACGATTGATCCTCTCGGATTACGAACGACAATGAACACACTGTATGATCGCTATCAAAAGCCACTTTTCATCGTTGAAAATGGACTAGGTGCAAAAGATGAATTGGTTCAAGATGAAAATGGAAATTGGACAGTGCAAGATGATTATCGTATTGACTACCTTCGTCAACATATTCAGGCATTTAAAGATGCTGTAGAACTTGATGGAATTCCTTTACTTGGTTATACAACATGGGGATGCATCGATTTAGTTAGCGCATCGACAGGGGAAATGTCTAAACGATATGGATTTATTTATGTAGACAAGGATGATCAAGGACAAGGAAGTAATCAACGATATCGCAAAAAATCATTTGACTGGTATAAGAAGGTCATCGAATCAAATGGAGAGAATCTCGATTAGTTCGCCACATTTCGAGTTTTACGCAACACTTTATTCAATAACACAATAGGACTCTGACAATTTTGTTGGAGTCTTTATTTTTGTTTAGTTGAGTCAAAATTTCAAGATTTCGTGAATATTTTAATTAGTGTCAAAGCGCTTTCTTTAATTTGAAGGTTATGGCAAGATACCTCATATTAAGCAAAAAAGATGGATAAAATAGTTATGAATAAATTAGTTTCGAATCTTGAATCAGGGGTGTTAAAAATTCACTTAACTGAAGCATTAAAAATTGCATTTGGTTCCGCATTAGCGGTTGTTATTTGTACACTACTGAATCTTCCTCATCCTTATTCAGCAGGGACCATTACTTTGCTGACATTAATGGGAAGTACACGAAAACAGACGTTGTCATTAATTGGAAAACGATATGTATCGTTTGGATTTGCGATCTTTTTGTGTTGGTTGATCTTTCCTCATGTAAAATCCATTTATTTAGCGTATGGGCTGTATTTGTTAGGAATCGTTTTTATTTTGTGGACCATAGGCTGGAAAGATACTCTATCTGTTAATGCGGTAATTGGGACGGCATTTATCCTCGATCAGACATTTTCTTTCGAACATATTTTGATCGAATTATTGATTTTGACGATTGGAATTGCGATTGCCTTTCTTTTAAATCTATATCAGCCAGATCTTGCGATTAAGAATTTGGTTTATGAACAAATCTTTAAAGTCGAATATGAAATTATGGTGACCTTTATCGAATTATCTGGTGTTTTAAAAGGAACGAAGAAAATTGAAGCAAGTGCAAAAACGATTCAAATGATGCTCGATGATATGAAAAAGGCTGTTGATTTAATTCAACAATATTATCAAAACCGCCTCGGGACTGGACATCGTTGGATTTTAAATTATTTAGAACTTGGCTTTGCCCAATATTCATTAATTCATGTTTTAACAACACAATTGGATCTCCAACCTGTTTGCACAAAACGTTTGGGTGGTGTCATTGATCATATTGAAGAAACCGCTTTGACGGTAATTGATGCCATCGAGCCTAAGGAATGGTTAGAAAAAAATCGGCTTGTCATTGAACAAGTAGAACTCAATGAACATCGTGCATTGGAGGCTAGCACACAAGCGATCTTGTTAATGATGTTGTATAACTTACGTGAGTTTGTTCAACTTAGACAAAATTTTTTAAATCGTTTAATAACTAAAAAAGAACAAGAAGAGTTTTACAAACGCCATCACCATTATCAGGGAGAATATGCAAATAAACTGATTCAATTACAACAAGATTATGCCAGTCGTATGGAGATAGAAGTTGAATTAGACAATTGTTAACAGATTGAGGAGATCACAATTCGGATCTCCTTTTTTCTGATTGAAAAATGATGGGTTAAATTGTAGTACGTATATCGGATGAATATTAAAATTCTTTTGAAAGATCGATACAATCTACTCTGTAAGAAGAATGTGAACTAAACGACTTAAAAACATGTATATACAAAAAGAACGAAAGGAGTGAATGAGAATGAAATATTTTAGCGTACCGGTCAATGAAGAAGGCCAACGTGCACTCAATAGTGAAGAGGATTCATTTTATATCCATGATTATGAAATGGGTCAAGATGAGTTTGAACGCTTTGTAAAGAGTGGCCTTCTTCATCAAATTAATGAAACATGTGATTTAACACTGGAAGAAGGGAAGCGTTGTTGGATTTCATTTCAACAAGCGGATCAAATTCTACAATTATTGCCAGGAACACAATTTGAAAGTTCTGAATTTGCCGGCGCTTTAGTCGATGCTATTTACTTTTTAAGTGGTGTCGATTGCATGCTTTAATTGATTTTAATATGAATGATAAATTAAATAAAACCTCTGTCACAAGACAGAGGCTTTTTCATGAAATTGGATTTGTGTAATTAGTCTTCGTCGATATTGATCAATTCGTATTCACGGTTGCCAAATCCGAGTGCTTCGCAGGCATCTAAAATGAGGCGTCCATGACGAGATTCAACACGTTCAACAAAATGATCGCGGCCTGGATCATCAGAATTGAAGACCATGTCGATACAAGCTTGATCAATCGCAACTGGGTCAGTGGAGATCATGACACCGATATCTTCCATGCATGGATCTTCGGCTACATGGCAGCAGTCGCAGTCGACAGAAAGGTTCACGATCGCATTGATATATACGACTTTATCTTTGAAATATTGATCTACTGTATAAGCGGCATCTGCCATTGCTTCGATAAATTCGTCTTGGTTAATATCTAATTCCCAAGTTTCGTCGATATCTTTGGATTTTCCAGTAGAGTGGATCCAACATTTACCAGCAGTGGAAGCACATCCGATCGATAATTGTTTTAATGCGCCACCAAAGCCACCCATTGGATGTCCTTTAAAGTGAGAAAGAACGAGTAAAGAGTCAAACTGAGCTAGATCTTTTCCCACAAAGTTTTCTTGGATGATTTTGCCATTTGGAACGGAGAGTACAAGATCTGGACTTTCGGCATCAAGGATTTTAACGTCGAAATATTTGGTCCAACCGTGTTCTTCTAAAACTTTGATGTGTTCTTCAGTTGTAGAACGATATCCGCCAGAGTCATGACCATAAGCCGTATTACATTCAACAACAGTTCCTTTGACTTCATCAACGATCGGTTTGACGAATTCTGGACGAAGGTAGTTTTGGTTGCCTCTTTCCCCGGAGTGCAACTTCACGGCCACATTTCCTTCTAATTGTTTGCCCAGTGTCCGATATAGTTCTAATAATGTGTCTGGGCTAGTGTTTCGTGAAAAATAAACTTTTGATTTTGCCATAAGTCCTCCTTATTCATTTAAGTATAGTTTATTTATTTTTTGGGTGTTCATGAAGAAAGATCAAGAAGTAAATCAAATGTGGATAAATTCAAGGTTTCAAAATACTTCTCTTCAAGTGGGATCCACTTGTTAATAAAATCTTGTAAACGATCTGCTCCATTGCGCATTTCGATTCGTTTTCGTTGTGTTTGGTCATCAACATGCATAAAGATGCGCAAATTGGCATAACTGTTCAACAAGGCGTTGTTGACATAACAACCTTCTAAAATAAGCACATCGGTTTTGGGTAAAACAATCGGGTCTTGTAAAGCCATCTTTTGGCAAGAAAATGGGCGAAAACAAATTTCGCGATTGTCGAGATAAGGGACGATCACTTCTTGAATGAGTCTTTGATCATCGACGTTTCGCCCCACTGTTGCATAGCGCTTTGGTGTGCGTTGATGGGGTTGCAAGAAAAAATCATCAAGGTGGATGACATTGCAAGATGGAAATAAAGAAGCAAGTTCTCTAGCAAGTGTCGTTTTCCCACTTGCACAGCGTCCATCAATCGAAATGATGAAAGGCTGCTTTGTTAAAGAAGGGTTTTCTTTTTGTTTTTGTTGATATAAAGAATAGATCAAACAAGCAGCTTCTTGAATCGTGGAACAAGAGATCATTGTTGGCCCTCATTGGATTGGATCATACCCGTACGATACAGAAATAACATAATGACAGGAATTAAAATCAGCTGGATGATGATGCCAGGAATTCCACTTGTGATTGCTGCAGTCATAAAGATTTCAAAGGAATAAGGTTGGTGAAGGAGCGTTGTAATCAGTGCCATGACTAAACCATACATCACTCGACCACAGACCATAGCCATCAACAAAGAGAGATAAATACTCGATAGATTTTTAGATTTGAACTTTGCGTACATCCAACCAATCACGGCACCATAAGTAGCTAATTCAAAAGCCATCGCAAAGGCCATGGGAAACATTGCGGGTGAATGAAAGAGGACACTTCTTAAAAATGGGGTAATTAAACCAATCCCAAGTCCATATTCCCAACCACAAATCAATCCACAAAGTAAAACGGGGATATGCATAGGCAATAACATGCGCCCAATCGTGGGAATTTGCCCGGTAATAAAAGGAAGGATTAAGCCGAGTGCTAAAAAGAGAGCACTCAAAGTTAATCGATGGACAGATTTCATAACTTGATCCTTTCTAAACGCTAGAACAATGCGTTTTCGGTTAAGTTTATTATAAATTTGTCTTGTTTTTGAAACAAACAAATCGAATCGCTAGCTGGCAAAAGATGTTTTAGAAATACGATTAAATCTCAAGATGGCTAGAACAGTTCTAAAAGCAATAGAAATGAAAAAAGCTCGTATTTAACGAGCTTTTTTACTTGGAATTTGTTTGATTATTTCTTGCTGAATAGACAACGGCAGTCGATTCATATTGACGCTCTTTTGTGTGTGGGTTTGTTCCGTTATTAGGGGTGGAGTTGTATTTTTGAACTGGCCCTTTATTTGGGGAACACTTTTTGTAGAGTGGAGAATTCGAAGTAAGTTTGGAAATCTCCTTTTGCGTTTGCTTTTTCAGTAAAGGGGAAAGTGATTGATTTATTCGATCATAAGCTTTGGGATTTAAGGATGCACTCTTGGAAACTTGTAAATCAGAATCTAGAGAGGCAGAAAATATCGTATCTTGTTGGTAAGCTTGGGTACGTTTTTCATCGGCAACATGCTTTTGGATGGCCATAATGAAGTCTTGTCCATAATGATCGATTTTCACGTTTCCCACACCAGACACTTTTAACATCTCTTTAGGCGTTTGCGGACGCTTTTTCGCCATTTCCATGAGTGTGGCATCAGAGAAAATGACATAAGGGGGAACCTTGTTTTGTCTTGCCAGTTGCAAGCGTAACGCTTTAAGCACATCAAAGAGTGCTTGATTTTCTGGTGACCCTAGACTCTCACGCGTGGAAGAGCGCGAAGTGAGATGTTGTTTTGATTGACGATTACGCTGATGAAGGGCATTTTCTTTAAACTGAACATGAATCGTTTGTTGTTCGCTAAACGCTTTATGGAATTTCTCCGTCAGTGAAATGACTTGATATAGATCAGCGCTTTTAGAAAGATAACCTTGAATGAGTAACGATTCTAAATACAAGCGAACAAGCCCAGCATCTAGCTCGCTTAAACAACCAAATCCGTTTAACTCTTGTAGTTGATTACGTTTGATCTTGCTTGAAGAAACGCCGGTTAAGTATTCGACACATAAAGAAAGGCCGTATTGTTTTGGTAATTGGTTGAGTGCCATGTAAATCGTTTGGGAGATTTCGGAAATATCTTCTTTGATCCAGGTGGCATCACAATTGGAGCAATGGTCACATTTTCCACTTGAGGATTCACCAAAGTATTGGAGCAGATAACTACGCAAACACATTGGGGTCGTCGCATACATTTCCATCGTATCCAATAAATGCAGTTCCCGATTTTTTTGATCAAGACAGGCGGAAATATATTGCACGCTATCTTCTTGTTCACTCGCTCGACGAATACTTTCTTCATAAGATTTATCAATTAAAAAGCGGTTGATATGCATATCACCAGATTTATAAAGCAATAAGCAATGGGCTGGCCCACCATCTCGTCCGGCACGTCCTGCTTCTTGATAATAGTTTTCTAATGAAGAAGGAATGGAGTAATGGACAACATAGCGGACATTGGATTTATCAATCCCCATCCCAAAGGCGTTGGTTGCGACAATAATATCGACTTGATCATATAAAAATGCATCTTGGCTAGCGGAACGCTTTTCATCGCTCATCCCGCCATGATAAAAACAAGCTCGATAGCCTTGTTCGACTAAGGCTCGACAAATTTCTTCGGTTTCTTTTCTGGTCAAACAATAGACAATGCCCGCTTCATGACGATGTTGTTCAAGAAAATCCATTAAGGCATCCAGTTTATCGAGGGGATGTTGGACTTCAAAATATAAGTTTTGGCGATCAAATCCCGTGATTAATGTATACGGATTTTGCAGGTTGAGTTGTTTGGCAATGTCGTCTTTAACTGGACCAGTTGCGGTTGCGGTAAAGGCCGCAAAGATTGGGCGATATGGCAATGTTTGTGCAAATTCGGGAATCCGTAAATAACTTGGACGAAAGTTTTGGCCCCATTGGGAAATACAATGCGCTTCATCCACGGCAATCATTGAGATTTGAACAGAGTGCGCAAAATCTAAAAAGGCGGGGGTATTTAATCGCTCAGGGGCAACATAAATAATTTTATAGCAACCTTCTTTTGCTCGACGTAAGGCAAGACGGTATTGGTCTGGGGTTAAAGAACTGTTGAGATAAGCAGCGGGAATTTTAGCTTGAATTAAAGAAGCGACTTGGTCTTTCATCAAAGAGATCAATGGTGAAATAACTAACGTAATGCCCGGCATAAAAATAGCGGGAATCTGAAAACAAACAGATTTTCCAGCGCCAGTAGGCATGATACCTAATACGTCATGGCCATCGAGTAAGTGATGAATGAGCTCGACTTGTCCTGGACGAAATGAATCGTAGCCATAATATTTTTTGAGCGCCTTTAAAATTGGCGGGTAGTTTCGGTTTGGGTTATACATATGATTGAATATATCAAATTATTGTTTGATTTAGCGTGTTTTATGCCGACTCGTTTGAAAAGAGGGGCTTATTTTCGTATCGTAGTATAGAATTGTTTTTTTTATTGGGATTACGAAACACGTGATCGTAGAAAATCAAAAAGTAAGTGGATTCATCCACTTCTAAAAAGACTTATCAAATGTCGCTTTTCATCTAAGAAAAACGGCATAATGTAGAACAATAGAAGTTAACAAAGTGTGAATGAAGAAATGCCTTATTCACGTCAAAAAAATAAAAAAGATCCCAAGATCAAGATATTCAGGAAAAGAGGGGAAAAGATGATACAAGGATTTGATAACGAGAAGTACAAAAAAATGCAATCTGATCAGATCCGCAAACGCATTAACTCGTTTGGGGATAAGTTGTATCTGGAGTTTGGTGGCAAGTTATTTGATGACAATCATGCAAGCCGCGTTTTACCTGGATTCCAACCAGATTCAAAACTCCAAATGTTGTTAGAACTTAAAGATGAAGCCGAAGTGGTCTTTGTCGTCTCCGCAAAAGATATTGAAGACAACAAAGTTCGCGAAGACATCGGGATTTCCTATGATGAAGATGTTTTACGTTTAATTGATGTCTATCGTCAAACCGGTTTATTTGTATCTTCTGTTGTAATCACTAAATACTCCGGACAAAAGAGTGCACAAAAATTAAAACGTCGTCTGACGAAAAAAGATATCAACGTATACTATCACTATGTGATCGACGGTTATCCAACGGACACGCATAAAATTATTTCCAAAGAAGGCTTTGGGAAAAACGATTATATCGAAACGCAACGCCGCTTAGTTGTCGTTACTGCACCAGGGCCAGGAAGTGGGAAAATGGCAACTTGCCTGTCCCAACTTTATCATGATCATATTCGTGGAATTCAAGCAGGATATGCAAAATTTGAAACATTCCCAGTTTGGTCTTTACCTTTAAATCACCCAGTCAACTTAGCTTACGAATCCGCAACAGCAGATTTGGATGATAAAAATATGATCGACCCTTATCATTTAGAGGCGTATCAAAAAGTAGCCATCAACTATAACCGCGATATTGAAATCTTCCCAGTATTGCGCAGAATGTTTGAAGAAATTTACGGATCATCTCCATATCAATCGCCAACCGATATGGGTGTAAATATGGCAGGGTTCTGTATCGCTGATGATGAAGTGGTTCAAAAAGCCGCAAAACAAGAAATCATCCGTCGTTACTTCGCAACACGTAATCGCTATTTGCAAGATATTTGTGGACGCGATGAATTAAATATCCAAGAAATGTTGTTACAACAATGCGGTTTGACACCAGAAGATCGCGCATGCGTTGCTGCGGCAAGAAAACATGAAGCACAACGTGGTGTAGTTTGTGGAGCAATGGAATTTGACGATGGCATGATGATTCTTTCTGCCAACAACAATTTCATGGGACCTAGTGCAGGACTAGTCATGAATGCGATCAAAAAGCTGGCAAATATTAAAGATGATGTGTTATTGATTGAACCGGATGTATTTATTCCAATTCAACATTTGAAAACAGAATATATGGGGGCGCAAAACCCACGTTTACACGTATATGAAACGTTAATTGCCTTATCGATGTCTGCAAAGACGAATGAACAAGCCGCAAAAGCGTTGAGCATGCTTCCACAATTAAAAGGAGCGCAAGCGCATTTAACAAGTTCTTTAAGTGAAACTGACTTAAATACATTTAATGCTTTAGGCATTCAAGTGACATTTGAACCAGAAAAAAAATAAAGGAAAACTTTAAAAGCTCTTTTGACTAGACTGATCTGTCGCTTTTTGTAGCACTAAAACCAGTGATTATAAAAAGGGGATGAATCAAGCTTTTCAAGAGCTTTTTTTGCGTTTCGGGAATTGAATTCTCTATAATAGAACAAACATGAAACGAAAATAGAAAGCAGGTTATCATGGCAAAACGAATGAATTTAAGTGCTGCCAATGCGGTACGTACAATCTTAAAAAATAAAGAAGACTTTAAAGTCGAACTTGTCGAAAAAACAAATGATGGAGATCGCACCAACTATTTATATGATGTGTTTTTCAATGATCAAAACGGAACACTCAATATTGCGGTTGAACAAGGCGAAATTAAAATTGCGGTGCTGAATTTAAATATGGGTCGAATCATTTCTTTAGCAACCGATACCAATATGAAAAAGCTCGCTCAATACGTACTCGACAATGAACTATAGTTTACGCATGCGCGTTGTGGTCTCAAGTGAAGACGAAAGTCAAGGCTTAGCGATTCAAAATGAGTTAGCAAACCTTTGTTCCAAACTTAGTTTTTCCCCAATGCGTCTTGAACCAAGTTTGGAAGGTTGTTTAGAATTTGCGGCAAGTGGAATGGTAGAAGAACAAGAGCGAACGCTGCTTGTCGAAACTTTAGATAACGATTGGGACTATGATGAAGAAGACGATTTGTATTGGGCCTATGGCTTTAATACAAAATTATTTGACCAACGCGTTTATTATTTAGAACTCGAATTTTCTAAAATCACAAAATAAAAATCGATAAATTAAAATCCGCCAATCTAGGCGGATTTTTTTTCACACAATTTTACTTTGAGTTGATTTGGTGATCGAGTTTAGCAAAAACTTGGGCAAGGTTTTCGATTAAATCTAAAGGGGTAAAAGCAACGGGACTAAGTGTTCCAACTGCGGCTTGGTTATGGGCAAAAGCACCTAATACAGCGGCATGGAAGGGATTTGCAATCCAGGCCGATAATCCGCAAATGATGCCACAAAGAACATCCCCACTGCCACCTTTAGCTAGCGCGCTATCTGGACGGTTAATGCAATAGTCTTGTTTTTGTGCTTGGCTGATCAGCGTCGTTTCCGATTTTAAAACAACGATAAGATTCGGGTGTTGCAAACAAAACGCATGAACAATCGCTAAGGGATCTTTTTGAATTTGCGAAACTTCAATTCCAGTGAGTCGTGAGAATTCCATTAAATGAGGCGTAATGATGACAGGCTTTGTTCGTAAGTCGATTAGAGCAAGCAATTGTTCTTTGTATTTGGCAAGTAAATTAATGCCATCCGCATCTAAAACGACAAGCGCACCGGAGCGAATGATTTTTTCTAAAAGGGGTAAACCACTTTCTTTTGTCCCCATTCCATTTCCACAACCAATAACGCGATAGTTCTCTATATCCAAAAGGGATAAGTAGGCATCATTTGCAAAATAGCCTTCTTCATCTTGCGGACTAGCGATAATCATCGCCAAATCATTTTTAGCCGCGATCGCTTGAGCAGAAGAAAGGGGAGTGAATAAAGTGAGTGTTCCACAGCCGGAATGAAAACAAGCTTTTGTGGCCATATTGAGTGCTCCTTGCATACGAAAGCTCCCCCCAACGAGCAAAACTTTGCCAAATGTTCCTTTATGGCTATGGCTTTCGCGGATTTGCCATAAAGATTGCATCGTCTCAAAGGTGGCAATTTGCGGTTGAAAAAGAGGATGGGATTTTTGGACTTTAGACTTTGTTTCCATTTTTTTATGCCTCCTTGTTGCGGCAAGATCGGCCACAACGCTATTATGGTATAATTGTTGTTTGTAAGAAGAGCGTCTTCTTGTCAGACATGAAGATTCAATGAACAATAGATTGCGTTATAGGAATCGGCGAATCTATTGTAATCGTTGGATTTTAGATCGTTCAATCAGGTTGAAACTGAAATTAAAGAAAGGCGATTTGAACATGGCAAAACAAAAAACACGAGATCATTCGCTAACGAAAAAGTCGATTATTGCGGGTGGCCTTATTGGGACCGGTGGCTTCTTTATCGCAAAAGCGATTGGTTTAATTTATTCTATCCCATTTTCCAGCATTTTAGGCTCAGATGCGTATATGGCTTATTATGGGACAGCTTATCGAATTTATAGTTATATCTTAAATGTCTTCACGGCGGGTGCACCAATGGCGATCGCAACGATGACCGCAAAATACATCACGCGAAAAAACTATAAGACGGTGCTCAACGTGCATCGCTTATCCATTTTGGCGATGAGTTTATTAGGCTTTTTAGGCATGATTGTCATGATTGCTCTTTCGGGCGTTCTAGCCGGTGCAATGACCGAGGGAACGCAAGATGGCATCGACATCATGACGAAAGTGTTGTGTATTCTCGCAATTGCGATTTTCTTTGTTCCGATATTGAGCGCATATCGTGGCTTTATTCAAGGAAATAAAGAAATGGAAGAATTTGCGTTCTCCCAAGCATTTGAGCAAATTTTCCGCGTGGCTTTTTTACTTGGGGTTGGCTGCTTACTTGTCTATGCCTTCCATATGTCGAGTGTTTATGCTTTATATGCGGCAGTCTTGTCAACATCCGTTGCAGCAATTGCCGGAATTGTTCAAATTGCGCATTTTTCTAAAGGAACAGAACAATCATTACGTGACCAAGCTGAACACCAAACACAGCGTGTCATTCCAATTAAACCGTTATTAAAAGAATTTATTTTACTTTGCATTCCTTACTTGTTATATGCGGTGATTGGATATGCCAATGATATTTTTGATGCTGTTTTAATGCCAATTGGTTTGAAATATTCAAACTATTCTGTTGAACAAATCCAAACGATGACTTCAGCGGTTAACTATGTCGGCATTAAACTCACTGCGATTCCAATGATTTTATCGCCAGGGTTTGTCTCGGCGATTATTCCGCATATTACCAGTGCCCTAGAAACTGGCAACATTAAATCTGTGCGCAAAGACATTTTGGACTGCATTAATATCGTCTTATTTATCGGGCTATTCTTGAGCTTTGCGATTTTGTTCTATGCTAAACCATTGTTCTATACGCTCTACTACACGTCTGATTTAGAGCTTTCCGCCAATGCGGTACAATGGATTGCGATCGAAGGCTTATTTGGCACAATTACGCCAGTTGTTTCATCTATGATGATGGCTTGTAGAATGCGCAAAAAATTATTGAGCCAAATGATCGTGGCAGCGGTTGTAAAATCAATTATCATGGTGCCAATGGTGATGTGGTGGGGTGTTGCTGGAAACGTAATCTCCACAATCCTGACTTATGGATGGATTATCCTCTACTCCCTTAGAGAAATGGCCCGTGCCTATTCCATTAATTTCCATTCCACAATTAAAATCGCTATTCAAACTGCGATTTGTTTAGTGGCTATGGGACTTGTCATGTTTGGTTTACAATATTTAGGACTTGGTGCAGCTCAGGGAAGCCGCATGTTATGTTTTGGGGGAATGCTACTGAATGGCATTATCTCCTCGGTGGTTTTCTTTGGATTGGCACTTTACTTTGGGATCATCCAAAGACTGTTCCACTTCCGCTTTAAAAAAAGAACTGCATAAAAATTAAACGATAAGGATGTCAAAACTATGTATGATGTAGTAGTTGTAGGCGGAGGCCATGCTGGAATTGAAGCAGCAGCGGCTGCAGCCAGAATGAATCAAAAAACATTACTGATCACCAATAAATTGGACATGCTTGGCTCAATGCCTTGTAACCCTTCTGTTGGTGGACCAGCCAAAGGAATTGTTGTTCGTGAAATCGATGCGTTTGGCGGATTGATGCCACAAGCAGCAGACCAAACAGCTTTACAATTTAAAATGTTAAATACCGGAAAAGGACCGGGCGTTCGTTGCTTACGTGTCCAATCCGATAAAGATGAATATAAAAAATGGATGCTTAATGCGCTTCAAAAACAAAAAAATCTCGATTTGTTAGAGCAGCGCGCCGCTAAAATTATCCTCGATGATTCGAAAAAGAAAGTCATCGGGATTGAATGTGAGGATGGTTGTCAAATTCATGCCAAGATGACCATTTTAACAGCGGGAACAGGGATGAACTCGGCTATTTTACGTGGCCATACTTCCACTGTTTCTGGGGCAGATGGCTTACCAACCAATACAACGTTATCGCAATCTTTAGCCGATGCGGGATTAAAGCTCATTCGTTTAAAAACAGGAACGCCTCCTCGTGTTTTAAAATCGACAGTAGATTTAGAACCAGCCCAAATTCAACCGGGAAATCCTGAGTTCTTGCATTTTAGTGAATTAACGAAACCGGAACAAGTCATTGCTCCAGAGAAACAATTGCCTTGTTATTTAATTTATACTCAGGCCAAAACGCATCAAATCATCAATGAACACTTACAAGATTCAGCGATGTATTCCGGATTGGTTACTGGCGTTGGTCCTCGTTATTGCCCAAGTATCGAAGATAAGCTCGTTCGTTTTGCGGATCGTGAACGCCACCAATTATTCTTAGAACCAGAACGAGCAAGCTATGATACGTTCTATATCCAAGGCTTCTCGACTTCAATGCCAGAAGAAGTCCAAGAAGAAATGGTGCATTCTTTACCAGGATTAGAACATGCCGAAATTTTAAAATACGCTTATGCGATCGAATATGATGCCGTTGATCCTTTACAAATGTATCCATCTTTGGAAAACAAACTGATCGAGAACTTGTTTACGGCCGGACAAGTTAATGGCACCTCTGGATATGAAGAAGCAGCTGCGCAAGGATTGATGGCGGGAATTAACGCTTCTTTAAAAATCCAAGGCAAAGAGCCAGTTGTACTCGGCAGAGCCCAAGCCTATATCGGCGTTATGATCGATGACTTAACAACGAAAGGGACAAAAGAACCGTATCGCTTGTTGACTTCACGAGCTGAATATCGCTTGTTGTTGCGTCATGATAATGCTTATCGTCGTCTAGCCAATATTGCGCATGATATTGGAGTTTTGCCAGAAGAAAATTGGCAATACTTCTTAAAATCAGAAGCGGAATTCGCCCAAACGGTGCAAGCATTACAAGACACGCATTTAAAACCAAATGAACAAGTCAATGAACTTTTAGAATCATTAGGTGCAGGAAATATGGAACACGGTATGGATGCATATACGTTATTGAAGCGTCCAAATGTGACCATTGCAACTTTAGCGCCACTTACTGGCGTCATGCCAAGTGTGGATGTGGCCAACCAAATTGAAATTGAATGTAAATATGCTGGCTACATCGAAAAAGCAAAACGCGATGTACATCGTTTAGAAAAATTGGAAAACGTTCGAATTCCAAAAGGCACAGACTTCCAAGCCATGAGCAATTTGGCTTTAGAAGCGAGAAGTAAGCTTGCACAAATTCAACCGACAACACTTGGTCAAGCAAGTCGTATTTCCGGCATTAACCCAAGCGATATTGCGGTACTTTCCGCTATTTTGCAGGCAAATGAAAAATAAGACGAAGCATAAAGACGCAATCGTTGTTTTATAATTGAGAAAAAGAACATAAAGTCAAATCATCCACCCGGATTTAGAAAAAATGAGCTAAAAAAGTACATTTTTGCATTGAATTGAATGAAGAAATAAAAAAATAGAATGAATAAAACCGAATTCGTTAAAATGAATTCGGTTTTATTTTATAGAAAGCGAGTTATTTTTAATCATTTACGGATTAAAATGATTCGATTCTAATGACTTTTCAGGATTATAGGACAAACCTTTTAAGATTGTAAGATTGTTTTCATTACCTATGTCGTTTGTTATAATGACAAAGGCGACTTCACGGGGGTTTTTATATGAAAAAACAAAGAGATAAAAAATATAAAAATCCATTCACAATGGGGGTGTATTACTTCACCTTAATGTGTATTACGGGATTCTTTACGATGGGGATCGTTAGAGAATTTAAAACGTATTTCGACTTGAAAACAGAAGTTCTTGCCAATCAACAACTCCGTCAAGAAACATTAGAACTCAAACAGACGTTAGAAAACGAAAAGAAAAATTTAACCAATCCAGATTATCTTGAATTCGTCGCTCGGGGCAAATATCATGTTTCCCGCAACGGAGAACAAGTCTTTGTCTTCCCTTCTTTATCGCAAGGATTAGAAGGAGACGAATAATATCCAATCCGCCATATACTTGCCTTGATCGGCAAGTTTTTTTTTATGTCTGAACCACGGTTGGAAAGGACGCAAAGACGTCTTTTTTTGGACGTTATTTTGGAAAATTAGACGTGTGGAAGACAAATTTATGTCATGAAAAAATGGGATTATCCACTCACAGTATTTGTCTTTTAAACTATTCGATCATGATTAAAAATACTTTATTTTAAGTAAAAATGGACAGTAAAGAAAAATGCCTAGGGCAAAATTTTGACTTCAGAATAATTAAATATTTTGCATGATTAAAACTGTCAGACACAAGTAAGAAATTGACCTATCGATTCGTACAATTCATCCACTATAAAAAGAAGGCAAACAAAATGATCAAAACACAAAACGTCGATACTTATTATGATTCGCCACAGACAGATCTCATTGAATATCAAACGCACACCTTAGTTTCGCAAAATGTGAATGGCAAGCGGGAATACTTTTTCGCCCAACCGATTCCTAAACCTTTGCATCACATCACGTTTGGTAATCAAAGTCGCAAATTGTATGACCGTCCACCAAGATCGTGGAGCGAGGAACAAAAACGCCGCAATCGTGTGATTCAAACGGGAGATTTAATCGTTGATGAGGCAGGAAGACAAGTATACAAAAATGGGGTATGTATTAAATTGACTCCTACCCAATATCATTTAGTTCAATACTTGTGCAACAATAGCACGATCCTTTGTTCACGAGAATCACTTAAAAACTTAACTTGGAAAAGAACCCATCGGCATATTCAAGACAATACGTTAACGAAACATATCAATCGAACCCGAGAATTATTAGGTCAAGAAAAAGGTTGCGAATATATCTTAACGAGCAATGGCATGGGATATCGCTGGGGAATGCCCGTCTTTGAACGCTATATTCAACGAGACTTAGATTTAAGTGCATATACGAGTTATGAAAGTAGCACAAATGAGCGCAAACACTAAAATTTGTTCATGCAACAAGGAAAAAAAACACATTGAATCTTGAAGTAAGAAAAGGTTTATAGATGTAAATTCTGTAAACCTTTTTACATTTTCATGTGCATAAATTCGCAAATAGTACCTAAAAACATACATTTTAACCTCTAGCTCAAAATTGTTAAAAATTAAAAATCAGCTATAGATAAAGTCAATATGAAAGAATTGATGATTTGCTTTATGCAAAAACGAGCCAAATGCACGAAAGGTAATCGCTTTCAATTTATTTGCTCAATCCGCTATAATGTCAAAGTAAAAAATCAGAAAATAGAATGTAGAGAGAGGAATCATTCAAAAAAAAGCCGATCGAAAAGAAAGAAAAACAACCCTGTTTTCTAGCATGATCAACCCCATTTTGATCCAGATAAACCGAATCTTTAGGATCCGAAATTTTCTTTTTGAAAAGGCATTTGTTGCAAAAACAAAACTGAATTGAACAACGAAAAACGTGGAGGATGTTTAACAATGAAGAATATATTCAGTGATGCTCAAACATTTAAAGAAGCACTCACAACAGAAGTTGCCCATCGTTTTGGGCGAGATTTTGAAGATGCATATCCAGAAGAGAGATATCTTGTTTTAGGATCTTTAATTCGTGACCAACTCGGAAATACTTGGAAAGAAACGAAAAAAAGTGTAGCAGAACACCACACAAAACAACTTTATTATTTCTCGATGGAATTTTTAATGGGCCGCTTAATGACCAACAACTTAATGAACATGGGTGTTTATGATGTAGTCAAAGAGGCTTTAGATGATTTAGGCATGGATCTTCATAACTTAGAAGAACTCGAAGCAGATGCTGGTTTAGGAAACGGTGGATTAGGACGTTTAGCGGCTTGTTTTTTAGACTCTTTAGCAAGTTTGAATTTAGCTGGAAACGGAAACTGTATCCGTTATCGTTATGGCTTATTCAAACAAGAAATTATTAACGACCAACAAGTCGAAAAACCAGATTGCTGGTTAAGACTTGGAAACGTATGGGAAGTATGGAAACCACAGCATGACGTTCGTGTTAAATTCGGCGGAACACTTGATGCATATATGGACCAATTTGGAAAATTCCACTCCAACTACCATCCAAGCTTTGTCGTTCGTGCTGTTCCTTATGATGAACCAATCGTTGGTTATCATACGCCAACCACAAACACATTACGTTTATGGGATGCAGCCGTAGATGAAGAATCTGTACAAGCTGGAAAACTGAATGAATATTTAAATGCAGTATCCGCTTTGACCGCAAACGTTTATCCAGATGATTCTACTGAAGAAGGTAAAGAATTACGTTTAAAACAAGAATACTTCTTCGTTTGTGCCGGTGTGGATCAAATCATTCGTTCCCACTTACGCACTTATCCAACATTAGATAATTTAGGTGAAAAAACAGCGATCCAGCTCAATGATACTCACCCTGTTCTCGTCATTCCAGAATTGATGCGTGTCTTGATGGACGATTATAACTACAACTGGGATGATGCATGGAATATCGTAAGACAAACTGTAGCTTATACGAACCATACAATCATGTCCGAAGCATTAGAACGTTGGCCACAGCATTTAGTTCGTAACTTGTTACCACGTATTTATATGATTATTGAAGAAATTGAACGCCGTTTCTATCACTATGTTCAAGCTCGTGGTATGGGAAATCGCTTTGCGGAAATGTCGATTTTAAAAGATCAACAAGTTCATATGGCAAACCTTGCAGTTGTCGGAAGCCATTCTGTCAATGGTGTTGCAGCAATTCACTCTGAAATTTTAGTGAACGATGTTATGAATGCTTTTGCGACTTTATGGCCAGAACGTTTCAACAACAAAACAAATGGTGTAACACATCGTCGTTGGTTAGTTTATTCCAACCCACAGTTGACTAGCTTATTAAAAGAATACATTGGCGATGGGTTTATCCGTCATCCAGAACAATTAGAAAAATTGATGGAATACGTTGATGATCCAACTCTTCAAGAAAAATTCATGAACGTAAAACTCGAACGTAAAAAAATCTTGGCAAAATATGTTCATGATGAATTAGGTATCGATGTTGATGTGAACACCGTATTTGATGTTCAGTGTAAACGTCTGCATGCCTACAAACGTCAGTTGATGAACATCATGCATGTCATGTCTTTATACTTACGCATGAAACAAGATCCAAACTTTAGAGTTCAACCAACAACATATTTCTTCGCAGCCAAAGCAGCTCCAGGTTATGCTTTAGCCAAAGAAATCATTAAATTGATTGTTAAAGTCGCAAACCGTGTCAATAACGATCCGCTTGTTAGCCGTTATATGAAGGTTGTCTTCATTCCAAACTACTCCGTTTCTATTGCGGAAATTTTAATCAATGCGGCTGATGTTTCTGAACAAATTTCTATGGCCGGAAAAGAAGCATCTGGAACATCAAATATGAAATTTATGATGAACGGGGCATTGACTTTAGGGACTCTCGATGGAGCGAACGTAGAAATCGTAGAACAAGTCGGCTATGAAAATGCAAAAATCTTCGGTTTACGTGTCGAAGAATTAGAAGAAATCAAACGTCACAATAGCTATGATGTATGGAGCATTTATAACTCTAATCCAAACTTAGCACGTGTCATTGATTCTTTACACGATTGCACATGGTCCAATAATCCAAACGAATTCCAGTTAATCTTTAACGATTTAATGTTGCACCGTGATGAATTCTTCGTTTTAGCAGACTTTGATGCTTATGCTCAAGCACATCGCGAAGTGAGCGCTTGGTATCAAAACCGTCCAGCATGGGCACGAGCAATGTTGATCAATATTGCTAAATCTGGCTACTTCTCTTCTGATAGAACAATTCGTCAATATGCCAATGAAATTTGGGGTCTGGATGAAATTCAGTTCACTCCAGAACAATACGAAAAATTTGGATTCGAAAAAGAAGCTGAATAACTATAACTATTTTTTAGCTGTCCCTGTTTTAAGTGGACAGCTTTTTTGATTTGTGGCATACGCAAGGGTGTACGCTATAATAGAAATAAGAAATTTAAAAAGAGGAAATTTTATGTACGATTCAATGGGAACAACGATCCAACCAATGGTCAGTTTGACCACACCAAAAGCCAAAGAACAAACAAGACGAAAAATATTGCTATTAGGGGCAACGGGATCGATTGGCCAACAAACAATTGATGTTTTAAAGCAACATGAACAAGACTTTGAACTTGTCGGGATTAGTGCTGGTCATGATCTTGAAGGCTTAAAGAATATCGTCAAGCAATTCGATACGATTCAATTTGTTGGTTGTTCCAATCAAGAAGATGGAACATTAGAAGGAATTCCTCTTTTTGGTGGTGAACAACAAATGGTCCGTCTTGTGCAAACGTGCGACTATGATTTGTTAGTGAATGCTGTAGTGGGATTTCGGGGACTAGAACCGACACTGCGCGCAATTGAATTGCATCACGATGTTGCCCTTGCCAACAAAGAATCTTTAGTTTGTGGTGGGGAATTAATTCGTGAAGCCTTATCCTATTCACCAAGTCAAATTTATCCGATTGATTCAGAACATTCCGCAATTTATCAATGCCTGCAAGGCAATCGCATCGAACAAGTGCGTCATTTGTATATTACGGCTTCAGGTGGATCGCTTCGTGATTTAACAAGAGATCAACTCGCAGATATTACACCGGCTAGGGCATTGAAACATCCGTCATGGAATATGGGTGCGCGCATTACGATTGACTCTTCAACGATGGTCAATAAAGGGTTTGAAGTCATTGAAGCCCATTATTTATTCGATTTACCTTATGAAAAAATCATCCCGATTTTACATCCACAATCGATTATTCATTCGATGGTGGAATATGAAGATCACGCCATCATTGCGCAAATGGGAAGTGCTGATATGCGCTTACCGATTCAATATGCCCTTTACTCACCAGAACGTCCTGTTCTCAAAGAAGATCATCCTCTCGATTTCTCGAAGATGTTCTCACTCGATTTTAAAGCGATGGATTATGAACGTTTTAAAATGTTGGGCGTTTGTATTGAAGCAGGTAAAAGAAAAGGCAATGCCGGATGTGTGCTTAATGGTGCCGATGAGCAAGCGGTTGAACTATTTTTACAAGAAAAAATTAGTTTCTTAGAGATTGAAGAAGCAATTCTTTATGCATTAAAAAGCGTAGAGTGGATTGAACATCCAACATTTGAACAATTACGTCAAACAGATTGGCGTGCAAGACAAGCTGTGATTGATTTTGCACACTTACATCACGCAAATAACTAGAACAAATTGCTAAAAACACCTTGTTTTCATCAAGAAACTGTTCAAGAGAGTGTTAGAAGCGCTCATTTCATCCTATAATAAAGTGATGTAATTTCGAATTTAGAAAGACAAAGATCAATTTAGATCTTTTTAGAACAGATAATACGGATCAAGACGATCTTTTGAGGAGGGCCTAGCCATGAATCGAAAACATATTCTTCCACTAGCCTTAGTGGCAGCACTTTGTCATATCCCAATTGTCTCGGTTATGGCACAAAGTCCAATCGTATTGAACCCAGCAACTGCAACGGCTCAAGATTTTATTCAAGCATATGCAGGAGAAATGGTCGAAACGACAAATCAAGGTTATTACATTCGCCAATTATCTTGGTTTAAACAAGTGGATCAAACCAATGCGCAAATCATTGCACAAGGACGAGCAATTTTTGATCAAATGCCAAAAGCGGTTCAAGATGAAATTATCTATGAATATAAGGTTCAAGGATTGGACTATAAAACGTTCTCACAAAGTGCCATTGATTATTTAAAACCCGTGATCAATGAACAACCACAACAATCCCAAAATCCAGATGCGCCAATTTTAAATCTTCCTCAACAACCAACAAGTCCAAATTTAGATCAATCAACAGAAGATCAACAAGATACGCAAGAACCACAAGAACCATCTGAACAGACGGATTCACAAAGCACAGATGCAACAGAAGATCAGCCAGTTCAAGAAAGTGTTGCTGATCCATCAGGCATTGAAGATTTAGCTTCCCGTTTCCATATTGAGGATGGATATTTGGTGAATTCCGCGATAGTCGGAACATTAGAAACACCACAAACACCACCGACAACTGCAACGGATTCGAATTTAGATGTTGTTCAAGAAAATGATGAAGTGAAATCAGAAGAAACCACTAATCAATCCGAACAAGCAACAAGCGATGTGCAAGAAGAAAGCGTTGCACGCATGGATAATGATGCCCAAGCGTTTTTGAATACATATTGTGTTGAAAAGGGTATGGTCATCACACAAGCGACAAAAGCAAATTACAGTCAAATTTTAGCGGGCTTTTCAACATGGAATGGCTTGAGCCAAGCTCAAAGAAGTTCGATCAACTCGTATTTAACAGCTGCCGGTTCAGTGCGTTATCAAACGTTATACCGTCAAGCCAACCAAGTTCGTTTAAATGTGCCAGTAAATAGCACATCTAAAGGAAATGTATCGACTTCCACACAAACCGATTTGTTGTTATGGTCAAGTGTAACCATTATGTCGGGAGCAATTGCAGTTGTTGCCGTTGAAGAAAATAAAAAACAAAAAATATTCAATTCTTTAAAAATGGACTAAAGAATTACGATCTTCACAAAGCTCCGCCGCATGCAAAAGGCGGAGTCTTTTCAAAAAAGAAAGAGAGATGAGATTCAACTATGCCAATTTTTTCCGCAAATGAGTTAAAACGAGCCCAACGGATTAAAGAAGATGAACTTTACGGCAGTGAAGGCTACAAAAAAGCAGTTTATCTATCCAGACAAGGATCAGATTATACCAACCACCTCTTTGCCTTTCTCATCGATCTCAACATTTGTTTGGTGCCTGTTTATTTATGGGGCGTCGAATTTATTATGATTTTGGCGGGAATTATCCCACCAGCATATTTTGACTTATTGTTCTATGTCATGTACGGCTTGCTCTTCATCACGAGCTGTATTTGGCTCCCTTTATATACAGCCGCTAAACATGGCGTGACTGTTGGGGGACGACTATTAGGCATTCGCCTAGTCAAAGAAAAAGGCAAACGCATGCCAAGTGCGATGCAACTTGTTTTGCGTCAACTCTTTGGTTTTGGTTTGCCCATGATGATCTTTGGTTTCTTTTTCTCGGTTTGGGGAATTCTTACCTGGTGGTTGATTGATGGTTTAATCGCCCTAGTCTCCCCACATCAAAAAACAATTTGCGATTGGATTTTCGGACTTTGTTTTGTTTATCCACCACAATACGAAATGAAAGTTGTCGAAAATGGGGAAAATCAACAAGAAGAATTCGAAGACTTTGACCAACAACAAGACCAATCACCCAATGAATCTTTTGAGGATTCAAACTTCGATGACCAATCGGCCTTAGAAGTAGAGAACAATCCAATCGATAGTTCTCCATCACAGCAAGCGCCTTCTCGTTTAAATAAACTTAAACAAAAACGGGAAGCAAAGAAAAAGATCAAAGCAAGTCAAAAAGAAAAAACCGAAAATCTGAGCAATGATTTTCCTCCTGTTGTAGAAGGAACGATTGCTGTACAGACTGCAGAGCCAGAAGAAAATTTGGCAATTTCAAAATACGATTTACATATTCGTTCGAATTTCTCCGATGATTCTGATGCCGAAGTGGAAGATATTTTCCAACAAGCAAAAGCACTCAATCTCGATGTCATCTCCATTACTGACCACAACAATGCCCGCGCCAATGCGATTGCCAATCATTTTGCAAAATTGTATGACATTAAATACATTCCAGGTGTGGAAATCGATTGCCAACAATTTGGCCAACGCGTGCGCATACTTGGCTATTATATCGATTGGAATGATCCATTCTTTGATGGCATTGAACGCTTATCACTCAAGCGAGAAAAAGATTTATCCTTTGCTCGTATTGAAGCGTTTGAACGTTTGGCAGGATTAAAAGTCGATACGGATACATTATTAGCAAATTCGAGATTTAAAACTTTAACACCAAAACAACTTGTCGATCTCGTTTTTGATACGCCAGAAGCAAGACAAGTCCCGGTTGTGAAACAATATATTGACCAATATCCAAGCGAACAAGAAGCACGCGAAGCTTGCATGCAAGAATGTTTTGGCCAAGGTGGTCCTTGCGAAGCAATTGGGGAATATCCAAGCGCAACGAAAGTCATTGATGCGATTCACAAAGCGGGAGGGATGGCGATCCTTGCGGGATGGCATGTTTCACAATTATCCAATGAGACAATCGATGCCATTTTGGATCAAGGAATTGATGGCTTTGAAGCCTTTATTCCAAACAACTCGAAACGCGAACAAGCCTTTTTGATTTCATTAGCCAATGAGGAAAAACTCTTTATTACAAGTGGTAGTGACTACCATGGAACGCGTATGGCGAATCGCCATTTAGGTGTTACAGGAGCTAGTCCTAAAGCGGATCAGATTGTTTCGGTGTTCACAAGTGCCCTTAATTAACGAAAATTCAAAATAGAAATCATCTAAAAGTCGCTATTTTTAAGCGACTTTTTTTATCACGTCGCTTGATGACGATGAAATTTTTAGAACAACGCAAAGATGTGCTAAACTCTCTAGTAGACTCTTTTTTTAATCGATGGAAAGAAAAATATGAACATCGATATGACAATCGATAAAAAAGAATGATCGAAACGAAATATATTTATATAAAAAACAGAACTAGAAAGATAGAGGTGTTTGTATGGAAAATAAAGGACCTTATTTCCTGACCACTGCGATTGCCTATACATCCGGCAGACCACATATCGGGAATACCTATGAAATTATTTTAAGTGATGCATTAGCTCGTTTTAAACGAATGGAAGGCTATGATGTGTTCTTCCAAACTGGAACAGATGAACACGGACAAAAAATTGAAGAAAAAGCTGTTGCCGCAGGGGTAACGCCTCAAGAATATGTTGATAACATTGCCGGCATGGTCAAAAGTAACTTCGATTTAATGAATACCTCTTACGACTACTTCATCCGCACAACAGATGAACAACACGTTAAAACGGTTCAAAAAATCTTTAAACGTTTATATGACCAAGGGGATATTTATTTAGGAGAATACGAAGGTTGGTATTGCAAACCTTGCGAATCCTTCTGGACAGAATCACAGTTAGTCGATGGCAATTGCCCAGATTGCGGTCGTCCAGTCACAAAAGCAAAAGAAGAAGCGTTTTTCTTCAATATGCAAAAATATGCGGATCGTTTGATGAAATATATTGATGAACATCCAGATTTCATCCAACCAGAAAGCCGTAAAAATGAAATGGTCAATAACTTCTTGAAAAAAGGATTATTAGACCTTTGCGTATCCCGGACTTCTTTTAGCTGGGGAATTCCAGTAGAATTTGCGCCAAAACACGTTGTGTATGTATGGTTAGATGCCCTGACGAACTACATTACGTCAATCGGTTATGATCCTGATAAAACATTTGAAGAACAATCTGAACGCTTCAAACAATTGTGGCCAGCAACGCATATCATTGGAAAAGATATCTTACGTTTCCATACGATTTATTGGCCAATCTTCTTAATGGCATTAGATTTACCATTACCAAAAATGGTTTTTGCGCACCCATGGATGTTAGTGGGTGAGGGCAAAATGTCTAAATCCAAAGGCAATGTTATTTATGCGGAAGAACTGGTTGAACACTTTGGTGTCGATGCTGTTCGTTACTATTGCTTACACGAAATGCCATTTGCTCAAGATGGAACAATTACTTGGGATTTAGTTGTTGAACGAATTAACTCCGACCTTGCTAACGTACTTGGAAACTTATTATCAAGAACAATTTCGATGACCAACAAATACTTTGATGGCAAAATCGAAAATCCAAATGTTTGTGCTCCAGTTGATGAAGAACTCAAACAAGTAGCAATGGAAGCAGTCAAAGGTGCTGTTGCTTACATGGATACATTCCAAGTGAGTGCGGCATTAGATGAAATCTTCAACTTATTACGTCGTTCCAATAAATATATTGACGAAACTGAACCATGGAAACTGGCAAAAGACCCTGAACAAGCCGATCGTTTACAAACTGTTTTATATAACTTAATGGAAAGCTTGCGAATCAGTGCGATTTTATTAGAAAGCTTCATGCCAGAAACAGCAGTTAAAATGCTCGATGCGCTCAATACACAACAACGTTCTTTTGATTCTATTCAAAACTTTGGCAACCTAGAAACAGGAATTGAATGTGCAAAATCTGTTGAACCTTTATTTAAACGTATTGATCCAAAAGAATTTGCTGGTGAAGAAGTCAAAGAAGAAAAGAAAGAAACAAAAAAAGCAGACAAGAAGAAAAAGAAAAAAGAGGAAAAACCAAAAGATCCAATCGCAATTGACACTTTTGATGCGATCAGCTTAAAAGCGGGAAAAGTATTAGAAGCAAAAGTACATCCAGATGCAAAACGTCTGTTAATTGAAACAATTGATCTTGGTGAAGAACAACCTCGCCAAATCGTTTCTGGAATTGCTCATAAATATGCACCAGAAGATTTAGTCGGTAAAATGGTCGTTGTTGTAGCGAACTTATTACCAGCCACTCTTCGTGGCGTAGAAAGTCAAGGCATGATCCTTTGCGTTGACGAAAATAAAACAGGACCAAAAGTAATCTTCTTGGATGATGAAACAAAACCAGGAACTGTAATTCGTTAATGACACCCAAACAACGAGTGATCCTCACCCAACTCCAATTAACGGGGCTAGGTGTGATCTTTTTAGGGTTTGGAATGGCTTGGAAAGAAACTTGGCTCATGATCTTTGGCATTGTATTAGGTCTTTATGGATTAGCAAGATTATTTGTTTTAAAAAAGTTGATGGAACAAAGTGAAAATCAAAAATTTAAAGGACAAGATCAGACACCTGTTTCAAATTCGACAGCAGATGATTTTGATTCTGATCCAGAAGGCGAATATGCTCAAGACGAATGGGAAAGTAAACTCGAATCGTATTTAGTGAAACATTACGAAAATAAGCAACTCAATTTTGAGGATTCGCAAACAAAGTCCAAATCCAAACATCAATAAATAAGAAAAAGACATCCAATTTTGGATGTCTTTTTTTTTCGAGATGGGAAATGTTTGTCAAAGTTGAATAACACTCTAAAAAAAGGAAAGTATGAAATTGAAAGATGATTGGGCGGAAAAATGAAAAAAGTGATGTTCAAGTTATGGTTTTGGATTGTTAAAAAAATAATAAGTAAAATTCTTCATCTTTTTTACTTGCCCAAGAACCCAATGGGATCTCAAAGAAGAGGGCTAATCCTGTCAAGTCCAAAACGGAAAACAAAAATGTAAACGTTACCGTAAGTAAAGCGTTTTTGCTCCTAAATGGCGTCTTAACAACGGTGATATGAGGTAAAACATTAAGTGAAACTTTGGTTAAAAAAGTAGATTAGTCAAAATAATTTAGTGAAATTCTATAGAAAACGCTTGCAGAAACTGTTGTTTTCGCTTTTTTACTGTGCTATCATGCGTTTGTAAACAAAGCGCAAGAGGCGCTGCTTAGTAAACTATTCGTTAAGAATCGATGCTAAGGTATTTAGAAAGGGTACAATATACAGTACTATGGAACTCAACAAATTATTTAAAGGCATGATGGCCGGTGCAATGGCACTCTCATTAGCAGCTTGCGGCGGTGGAAATGATTCTACATCTTCTACAGCAGGTGGAGCTGAAGGCGGAGAAGGTGAAGTTTCTGTCTTCTACTACACATTCGGTGATGACTACATTTCTACAGTTCGTGCAGCATTAGACGCTAACTTAAAAGAAGCTGGTGTAGTATTCAACGACTACGACGGTGGTAACAACCAAACAACTCAAACTGAACAAATTCAAACAGCAATCTCTAAAGGTTCTAAAATGCTCGTTGTAAACGTTGTTGATACAGCTTCAAAAGACGCAGCTAAAAATATCATTGAAATGGCTGAAGCAGCTGGTATCCCAGTAATCTTCTTCAACCGTTCTGTTGACGAAGATGTAATCACTGCATACGACAAAGCAGCATTCGTAGGAACTGACTACGAAATGGCTGGTAAAATGCAAGGTGACATGGTTGGTGACTACTTAAACGCTAACTTCGAAGCAGTTGACTTAAACGGTGACGGAGAAATCTCCTACATGATGTTAAAAGGTCAAGAAGGTAACGCGGAAGCAGACGCTCGTACTCAATATGGTGTTGAAAACGCTAACGCTAAACTTGAAGCTGAAGGTCACAAACCTCTTGCTTACTACAAAGCTGATGCTCCAACAAAATATGAATTAGATAAAGATGGTGCTTGGTCTTCCGCTCAAGGAACAGACATCATGCAAAATGCCCTGTCTCAATACAATGAAGACAACGGCGATATGATCGAATGCGTAATTGCGAACAACGACGGAATGGCTCTTGGTGCTATGTCTGCATTACAGAACGCTGGTTATAACACTGGTGAAGAAGGAAGCAAAGTTATCCCAATCTTCGGTGTAGACGCATTAGACGATGCTAAAAAAGCAATCGACGAAGGCAAAATGACTGGAACAATCAAACAAGATGGTGAAGGTATGGCTAAAGCAATCTGCACAATGGTTCAAAACATGACTTCTGATAAAGATAAATTTGATTCCCTTGATGCAGCTAACGTAATCGGCACATGGAGAATTAACATTCCTTATTCTGAATACAAAGCATCCTAGTTTAATAATTTAAAATTATTAAGTAGCCACGGATACTTGCTTATCCGTGGCTACTTTTATAAGTATGATTCGATTCGCAACCCAAATCGTTGCGTCTCTTCCTTTGAAAAATGAGAAAAAAGAAAGGATTTTACATGGAACCAAATCAGGCGAAAAGTAATGCTCTAGGCGCTGCTGTAGGTCAAAAGAACACAACTGTTCATGACGAAGTCTGGAAAAAAGCTCACCCTGTTGTTCTCGAAATGAAGAACATCACAAAAGCTTTCCCTGGCGTAAAAGCGCTAGATGGTGTTTCCTTGAATGTCCGTGCTGGATCCGTTCATGCTCTTATGGGCGAAAACGGTGCTGGTAAATCTACACTGATGAAGTGTTTATTTGGGGTTTATTCAAAAGATGATGGAACTATCCTGTTTGACGGGAAAGAAATTAATTTTAAAAACTCTAAAGAAGCGCTTGAAAATGGTGTGGCAATGGTGCATCAGGAGTTAAACCAAGCATTAAAACGTAATGTTATGGATAACATTTGGCTTGGCCGTTATCCAACTCGTCACGGAATCGTTTCTGAAAAAGAAATGTATGAAGGGACAAAAGCTGTATTCGATAAATTAGAAATCGATGTCAATCCAAAAACAGTCATGTCAACAATGCCTGTTGCCGAAAGACAGATGGTTGAAATTGCTAAGGCGGTTTCTTTCAACTCTAAAGTTATCGTATTTGACGAACCAACTTCCTCATTAACTGAAGAAGAAGTTGAACACTTATTCAAGATTATCAACATGTTGCGTGACAACAACGTTGCAATTATCTATATCTCTCACAAAATGGACGAAATTTTACGAATCTCCGATGAAATTACAGTCATGCGTGATGGTCAATGGGTTGCAACAGAAGTTGTTGAAGACATGGATATGAATAAAATCATCAAACTGATGGTTGGTCGTGAACTAACAAACCGCTTCCCACCAAAAGACAACAAAGTAGAAAAAGAAGTTTCTCTTGAAGTCGAAGGATTAAGCGGATTGTATTCCCATTTACGGGATGTAACATTCAATGCGCACAAAGGAGAAATCCTCGGTGTTGCGGGTCTGGATGGTGCAGGTCGTACTGAACTTTTAGAAACAATCTTTGGTTATGCGACACGTAAAGATGGAACAATTAAATTGCACGGTAAAGAAGTGAAGATCAACAATCCACGACAAGCAGTAAAAAATGGCTTCGCATTGCTTACTGAAGAACGTCGTGCAACAGGAATCTTCGGAATCCTGGATATTCGTAACAACACAACAATTGCGAATCTAAAAAACTACACAAAAATGGGTATTCTTTCCGATGTGCAAATGAAAGCTGATACAGAATGGTCAATTAATGCAATGCGCATTAAAACACCAAATCAGCAAACTAAGATCTCTACATTATCAGGGGGAAACCAACAGAAAGTTATTCTTGGCCGTTGGTTATTAACGCAACCAGAAATCTTACTTCTAGACGAGCCAACCCGTGGTATCGATGTTGGTGCGAAATACGAAATTTATGAATTGATCAGCGAACTTGCAAAACAAGGTAAGACAATCATGATGGTATCTTCCGAAATGCCTGAATTATTAGGTGTATGTAACCGAATTCTCGTTATGTCCGGTGGACGCCTTGCTGGAGAAGTCGATGCTGATAACACAAGCCAGGAAGAAATTATGACACTGGCTGCCAAGTACGTATAAGAGGAGAAAGAAAATGTCAGAAAGTACAAAAGCGAAGAAACGCAATCGTATCCAGATCTGGCTCGATAATTACAAACAGATGAACCAGAAGGATAAACGCCGTGCGATTTCTTCATTATTGTTGAACAACGCGATGTATATCATCATTCTGATTGCGGTTATCGTCATCGCAATTCAAGAACCAAAATATGTATCTGTTCGTTCTCTCGTTAACATTATTAACTTAACTGCTGCTAAACTACCAATCGCATTAGGTATTGGTGGATGTATCGTATTAACTGGTACAGATATTTCGGCTGGACGTATGGTTGGTCTTGCTGCCGTAATCATTGCATCTATGTCCATTACAGACAACCGTATTTTCCCAGGTTTGGAACCATTACCTATTATCGTTCCATTATTGGCTGCGATGGCTGTCTGCGCATTAATCGGTTTTATCAACGGTTTCTCTGTTGCAAAATTTAAGCTTCACCCATTTATCGTAACATTAGCAACTCAGCTGATTACTTACGGTATTATCTTGATTTACTTAAAATTAGGTACAAACAACGGTCAGACTCTTTCTGGATTCGACCCAACATACAGAAATATCGTCAATGGAACAATGTTCACAATTGGCGGAGCAATCGTTCCATTCTATGTTCTTTATGCGATCGTATTAGTCGTATTAATGTGGGTGATTTGGAACAAAACAACATTCGGTAAAAACATGTTCGCAGTAGGTTCTAACGAAGAAGCTGCTACAGTATCTGGTGTAAACGTATCTCGTACAATCATCATGGTATTCGTTCTTGCTGCAATCATGTACTCTTTAACTGGTTTTATCGATGGTGCACGTATTGCATCCGTTAACGCCAACACAGGTTTCAACTATGAATGTGATGCGATCGCTGCTTGCGTAATCGGCGGTGTATCCTTCGTCGGTGGTACTGGACGTATTTCCGGTATCGTTATTGGTGTATTGTTGCTTCAAATCATCTTCACTGGTTTGAGCTACATGGCTGTTGACCAAAACTACATTTACGTAATTAAAGGTATTATCATCCTCGTTGCCTGCGCAATCGACATGAGAAAATACCTCACGAAGAAATAAAAATATTCTTCAATTTCACTTTTACCTATCTCTAAGGTATTACCCTTTCTAGCAACGGTCTGCTCTTTACTGTAGAGCAGACTGTTGTTTTTTTAAGGAAAAACCAAAAGCAATTAACGAAAAGGATTTCTATTTTGGAGTAAAATGAATATTAAAAAAGGAAGTAAGATGTATGACGGATTTTGAAAACAAACCAAACCCGCAAAATGAACAAACCGATCAGCCAAAAAACGATGGCGGTCTGTATAAAGGTCTCAATATTTCAGTGCGATCACTATCTATTGTGATCGTACTTGGAATTGCCTTAATTGCTGCACTGATGTTTTTGGGGTCGAGAAATGGCGGATATACAGTAAGCTATAATTCACGTGGGGGAAGTGATGTTCAATCGCAAGTTTATCAATATCAAGAAGAACTCGTTTTACCCCAAGCGCCAACTCGCGAAGGCTACTTTTTTACGGGATGGTATATGGATGAAGAAGCTAAAGTACCAGTTAACCTGCCTGTTTATATTGAAGACTCTTGTGTGTATTATGCCGGTTGGCAAGAAGAATAAAGAAGATAAAGATTTGCGATATACTAAGTGTTTTTGAAAACTTTTGGAAACAATGGAAATAGATCGTTCTTGTTCATTTAAATGAAAAAAGAATGATTTTTTCTAACAAAAATCAATCCTATATCAATTCAAGAAGGGTTGCATAAAAGTTGTGTTTTGTGTATTGTATTTCAGGACTTTTGATTTATAATCACGAATAGATATCAAGAGCAGGCGAGAGACTCGGCTCAATGACCCTGCACCAACCTCTAAAACATTCAGTTTAGAAAGGTGGTCCAGCCGCGGACGATACGAAGTCGCTTGAATGAGATTCCAGCATACTTCGGTATGCTTTTTTTATTATCGTCCAGACACAAGGAGAAAAGATGAAAAACTACATTTTTACTAGTGAATCTGTAACAGAAGGTCATCCAGATAAAATCTGTGACCAAATTGCAGACACAATTGTTGATGCCGCTATTAGTCAAGATCCATATTCCAATATGGCTGTTGAAGCGACAATCAAAGATGATTTTATTTTGGTTTATGGAGAAGCAAATACGAAAGCAGAAATCGATTATGCACAGATCGCAAAAGACGTATTAAAGAAAATCGGATATCCTGAAGAATATCACGTGACTGTTGTCGTAAACCAACAGTCTCCAGAAATCCACAATGCTGTAAACCGTGACGAAAACGGAAAACGCATTGTTACTGCTGGAGACCAAGGAATTATGTTTGGATATGCATCCAATGAAACACCTGAATATTTACCAGCACCAATCTTCTATGCACACACATTAAGCCGTCAGTTAACAAAAGTGAGAAGAGAACATCCAGATCTTTTAAAACCAGATGGAAAAACACAAGTTTCCGTTGAATATAAAGATGATAAACCAGTTCGTATCGACACAATCGTTGTATCTTCTCAACATTCCAAAGACATTACGCAAGAAGAATTGAAAAAATTGATCAAAGAAGAAGTCATCGATCCAGTCATTCCAGCTGAATTATTAGATGAAAATACAAAATATTTCATCAACCCAAGTGGATCTTTCGTAGTCGGTGGATCTTTCGGGGACTCTGGAACAACAGGTCGTAAAATCGTTTGCGATACTTATGGGGGAATGGGCCGCATTGGTGGCGGATGCTTCTCTTCAAAAGACCCAACGAAAGTAGACCGCTCTGCCGCATATTATTCTCGCTGGGTAGCTAAAAACTTAGTTGCGAATCATTATTGCGATAAAGCAGAAGTTGAAGTTTCTTATGCGATTGGTCGTGCTCAACCAATCTCCATTTGCGTAGATACATTTGGAACAGGAAAAATCAGCGATGAAGAAATCTTAGAAGTCGTAAAACACAACTTCAATTTCGAAGTCGGAAACATCTTAGATGAATTAGATTTAAGACGTCCAATTTACGCACGTACTACAAACTATGGCCATTTTGGTGACCCAGAATTACCATGGGAAAAAATCATTGAATTAAAACCAGTACAATAAGCAAAAGAAAAATAACCGGAATTTGACGGATCTCTATCCAATCAAATTCCGGTTTTCTTTTTGAATAAAAAGCGAAAAATTTAAGGTGGTCTAAGGTTTAATTCGACCAGCGTGAATCATGCAAATCAACGGGTTGTTCATTGAACGTTGCGGAAATTAAAGTATCACCTAAGTAATTGAGTTCCATATAAAACAAAGGCAGATCTTGATTCATGTAGTACATAAAGATGCGATCTCCTTGCCAAAGGTTTAAGGAAGAAATTTGATCTTGATCAATCCAAACTAATTCGCCTTCATCACAATCTTTCATTTCACCATGCCATTGGCCACCACAATACAAAAACATCAATTCGCTAAAGAGCGGATCTTCAGGATGTTTGCGAAAGTTAAATGTGATCACAGCTTTAAGCGTTGGATTGGTCCATGTCAGCCCCGTTTCTTCTTTGCATTCCCGTTGGATGCAACCTAATACGCTTTCGCCATCTTCTAACTTGCCACCAATTCCAATCCATTTATCGTGATTGATATCATTTTGTTTACTTGTGCGATGTAACATCAAAATTTGATTGTCTTTGGATAAATAACCGAGTGTAGTCACTAACATATTGTTCACCTGTTTCTAGACAAAAGTTTAGCTAAGATCGATAGATTTGAAAATGGAAAAGAAAACGATTCAAACAAAAAAGAGATCGAGATGATCCATATTCATTTTATGCATCGCAAATTTGATGAGGAATAAGAAAAATAAAGTAACAGATATAATCAGAATGACAGAAGACAGGACTCTTCTTTTTGCGAGTTTTAAGTGAATTTGATGTAAAACAACTTGAGAAGTAGCATCTAGATTGACTAAAAAGTTAGTGTTAACTAAACTGGAAGCATGCAACCAATGAAAAAAGACTCTAAGCTCACCGAGTCCGTAGAAGACTATTTAGAATCTGTACTTGTTCTTTCATCGAAGCTGCCAAATGTGCGTAGCGTCGATGTTGCGAGTCATCTTGGTTTTTCTAAACCTTCAGTGTCTCATGCTGTTAAGCTATTATCAGATGAAGGTTTATTGGAAGTGACACAAAAGAAATTTTTGGTGTTAACCCCAAAAGGCAAAGAGGTCGCAGAAAGAACATATGCACGACATGTTTTCTTTACGGAGATGTTAATGTCGATCGGTGTAGACCAAACAACCGCAGAAAATGATGCTTGTCGAATCGAACATGTTATTAGCCAAGAAACATTTGATGCGATTGAAAAATACTATAAAGAAAAAAGCGAACAGGCAGATTAATACTGCTTGTTTTTTTCTGAACTGAATGATCCAATTGAATCAGATCAAAACAAGAAAGTTCAAAAAATTAATCAATATATGAGCTTCAAAGAGCAGAAAGGAACATGACAATGAATGTTGAAATATTAGCGCCAGCGGGAAATATGGAATCATTGAAAGCAGCTTTTGCGGCAGGAGCTGATGCCGTTTATTTTGGCCTTCCTTTATTTGGCGCTCGTGCCTTTGCCCAAAACTTTACATTAGAACAAGCCAAAGAGGTTATCGAACAAGCTCATCAAGTGTCCAAAAAGATCTATATCACGATGAATACGTTGATTGAAGAAGATCAAATGGAACAAGCTTATTCCTTTGCTAAAGCACTTCATGAAATGGGTGTAGATGCACTCATCGTTCAAGATTTAGGTTTGATCCATTTATTGCATCATCGTCTTCCTCAACTGGAATTACATGCCTCTACCCAACTGTCGGTGACTACGCCTTATCAAATTGAACAATTAAGAAAGTTAGGAATTAAGCGTGTCGTTTTGGCCAGAGAAGCAACGATTGAACAAATTGAAGCATGCGCCAAAACGGGGATGGAACTCGAAGCATTTGTCCATGGAGCCTTATGCATTTCATATTCGGGACAATGTCGTTTTTCCCAAGTGCGCTATGATCGTTCGGGAAATAAAGGGGCTTGTGCTCAACCTTGTCGTATGGAATATACGCTTTTAGAAGATGGTAAACCTGTTGCAACCCAAGGACGTTATTTACTTTCACCACGCGACTTGTCTTTAATCAACAAAATCGAACGCATGCATCAAGCAGGAGTATATTCGTTTAAAATTGAAGGACGTATGAAATCTCCAGAATATGTCTATCAAAGTGTTCATGCCGCAAAAATGGCAATTGCCGGGCACCCGCTGACTGCAGAACAATTAAATCAACTCAAAACGGCCTTTAACCGAGGCTATACACTCGGACATACATTTGAACAAACGGGGTTAAGCTTAATGAACCCCAAAACGTCTAATCACCAAGGTGTAGAGATTGGTGAAGTGTTATTCCAAAAAAATGATCGGGTCCGGGTAAAATTGAGTGCTGATCTTTGTCAAAATGATGGCTTACGCTTTGTTTCTGGACAATATGAAGCCGGTGGTGTCGCAAACTTTATTTATGATGCAAAAGGAAAACTCATCAATAAAGCGAAAGCGGGACAAATTGTCGATATTAAAATCAATCAACGCGTCAACAAAGGTGCGATTGTTCGACGGACATCGAGCTTTGAAATGACAAAAGAAGTCGAAAATGCGATTAAAAAGAATAAACCGCAAGCAAATGTCGACTTCTATTTTGAAGCAACTCAAATTGGCCAACCTTTACGCCTTGTCGCAACGGATGGCATGCATACAGTAGAAGTCGAACAAGGGGAACTGCAACAAGCCAAAACAGCACCAACCTCACCAGAACAAATTGAACACGCCTTATCGAAAACTGGAAACTCTTGGGCAAGTGTTCGTCATATTGAAATTCAACTTGGCGACAATCCGTTTATTCCAAATAAAATGGTCAACGAACTTCGTCGCCTTGCTTTGGAACAATTGGATCAAAAACGATCTCAAAAACAAGATATACAAGAGTTCGATTATGACTTCACATTAAATCCATGTGCGCAACCAGCAAGTTTTGTTGAAATCACCAAACAAGAACAAGCAATCACCGATGGATTGTTACAAGTCAGTGAATTTCCTCTTAAAAATTCAACGCACAAAGCGTCTTTAATCCACGATCAAGGATTGTATTGCGATCACTTAGGTGAAGGACAAATCGTTGAAAATATGAATATCACAAACTCCTATGCCTTAGCAGCACTTTTAGAGCTCGGATATCAAGGCGCCGTACTTTCAGGGGAATTGTCTAAGTCGGGAAGAGAGGATCTTTTAGCGGCATTTAAATCACGTTATGGATTTGATGCCCCAGTGATTTATACAGTCTATGAAAAGCCACGATTGATGGTGATGAAGCATTGTCCAGTCAATACGGCATTAAAAGATGGGCAACGTAAACATTGCGCTTTATGTCGTCAACATCAATATAGTTTAAAAGGCAAAGATGGAAAGCTTGCATACTTGTATGGCAATGTGGATTGCAATATGCAGATCTTTGATGAAGACGCAATCGATTGCATAGATCAAATCGACCAATTGCAACAACAAGGTATTCATGCATTCCGCATCGTTTTAAGCGTTGAAAACAAATCTCAAAGCCAAGCAATTCGCCAACGCTTTTTACAAAAAGTCCAAGAAAAAGGATGAGTGTTGAATTCTGAAGGTACATTGATCTTTACAGTTCACGAAGAAAATGGACATGAAGGTTAAACCTTTTAATGGTTAATGACAAGATTCCAGCCGAATCAAAACTGTACAAAAAATAAAATGAATTCATCGTATCGATGATAAATATGCATGATAACAAGAGCACTTCTTAGAGTTAATCTGAGAAGTGCTTTTTTCTGTTTGTCGGGCATGACATACATCTTGTGGTGCAAGTCTACTATGTTAGCGTATCATCGCAACCGCAAACCATTCGCTTAAGGCAAGGGGTTCACCGGTAACGGGGACTCTGAAAGAAACTGGCGGCGAAGTTCCGGCCCGAGGAACACGAATCACATCAGGCCACAGATTGGGGATGAGCGTGCAAAGCAGCGCAATCGTAATAGTTGCGGATACCGTCTGGGGTAAATGTGGCGGGTAGATGGAATGAAAGATATATGACCTTACCCGGCAAGATCCTTTACGCAGTAACAACGAATGGCAGAACGTCAACAAAGGTTGTGGTAGTGAAGAAACTCCTGTAATGGGAATGGAGCGAAGAGCTGAATGTATTACTTTTACTGTAAAAATCTTGAATGCATTCCTACACGGTAAATCCGACAAATCCGTGAGACGAGACAAACCTAGAGGTCATTGAAGATAAGTAAGGAAGGACGGTTTAGGAATCATGTGAAAGAAAGTTACAGACGTGGAAAAAATACACATCTGAACAGAGAAGGTCTTCAATCCATGGAGGATATCTTTTCAACTATTTCAGAGGTTTTCCATGATACATGTATACGAATCGCTCAGTGCCGATTGGCATGCTGAGTGATGTGAGAGGGATTTAAATGGACCTTACTCGATTATCAGTAGACGAATTAGAAAAAATAGAATGCTCAAAAGTTTAGGGAATACTGCAAGGAGAAGAGAATGTACAACTGGATTTGTGTGAAAACGCTTTGTTTTATGTAGGAATAATGAATGATATCGAAGAATCAGGGGCGATTACAATTATTTACAGAAAACGAATGAAATTATTTACATAAAATGTTGAAAAATGAAAATGACTGATTAAAATACTAAATCATTAATCGTTGATCGGAAGGAGTAGCTGTTGGAAGGTCTAAAAAGAGCTATAGTTTGGTGAAATATAGCGACTGAAAAACAGTGAACGTGTCCGTGATGTTAGGGGTGAGAAAGCGGTGGAGCAAATCCGTTGATCCTACAAAAAGACCAATATTGCTTTAAATAAAGAAAAAATGCTTGATTTAACTATGCAATGAAGGTAGATCCTAATCATTTTGTTGCGAACGAAAAAAGATTAAAAAAAAGAATAGAAAACGCTTGCAATAAAAAGAACATATCATATATAATGATCATGTAAGGACAGATAATGATATATAATCAATTTGGAGGGTTTATGAGAGACTTACACGAAAATCAAATTAAAAAAGCGGTTGAAGCAGTTGCGAATAGAAAGGAGGTTAATGAAGTATATTTTGTAGCTTGTGGTGGTTCTCAAGCAGTGCTTATGGCAGGGCAGTATTTGTTTGATAAAGAAAGCACAATTCCATCTCATGTTTATACAGCTAATGAATTTGTGTATGATACACCAAAAAACTTAAATGAAAATTCAGTAGTAATTTCTTGCTCACATTCAGGAAATACACCTGAAACTGTTGAAGCAACAAAATTAGCTCGTGAAAAAGGAGCAGTCACAATTTGTTTATCTAACTTAGAAGGTTCTCCACTGTGGGAAGCAGCTGAATATCCAGTTCATTATGATTGGGGAAAAGATGTTAGCGATTCTGATAAAAACAAAGGAATCTTATATGGGTTATTGTTTAGCTTACTAAATGTATTAGCACCAAATCCTAAATGGGATGTTTGTCTTAAAGAATTAGAAAAATTAACAGAATTGAGCAACGCTGCGAAGGAACAATATGCGCAAGACGCTAAAAACTGGGCAAAAGCGCAAAAACGTGATCCTATCATTTATACGATCGGTAGCGGTATCAACTATGGTGAAGTTTATTCAACAGCAATGTGCTGGTTTATGGAAATGCAATGGATTAATTCTGGATGCATCCATTCAGGGGAATATTTCCACGGACCATTCGAAATCACAGATTACGATGTACCTTTCATGTTAGTTAAGAGCATGGGAAATACTCGTCACTTAGATCAGCGTGTTGAAGATTTTGCGACTAAATTTACTGATAAATTATTAGTTTTAGATCAAAACGATTTACAGTTAGATGGTGTTGCTCCTGAAGCAAAACAATACATCGCAGCAATTCTTTCCGGTGTTGTAATTCGTCTGTTTGTTGAAGCTATCGCATTCGAAAGAGGTCATTCATTAGATGTTCGCCGCTATATGTGGCAAATGAGCTATTAATCGCAGGAGGGAAATATGTCACTGAGTCTGGTGATTTTTGATGTAGATGGTTTGCTACTTGACACCGAAAGGGTGTGGCAAGAAGTATGGATAGATGTTGCAAAAGAATATTCACCAGATATAGCCGGCAAATCACTTTTTAAGAAAGTGGTTGGATATAGCGGTGAATCAGTTGGACAAATTTTACATCAAGAACTACAGGGGCACTGTACACCTGAAGAGTTTCTTGAAACAGCCCGTGAAATTGGATTGGAAAGACTTAGAAAAGAACTCAGAGTTAAGCCTGGCGTTTACGAAATTCTCTCGTTTTTGAAGAAAAATAAGATCCGTATGGCTGTAGCAACTTCAACTTCTCGTTTGTTGACAGAGGAGAGGTTAAAGCGAGTTGGTTTATATTCCAATTTTGATTGTATATGTTGTGGAGATGATATCTGTAACAAGAAACCATCTCCCGACATCTATCTAGAGGTCTTGAAGAAGACAGGAACAAACAATAAAGATGCTTTAGTTTTTGAAGATTCAAAGGTGGGAATAACGGCAGCTTATCGTGCGGATATTCCTTGCATTTTGATCCCGGATTTAATAGATCCTGATCAAGAACAAATCAAAATGGCCAAGCAAGTTCTTCCAAGCTTGAATGATGCTATACCGTTTATTGAACAAATGATGAAAGAGTAAAATAGGTGAATGTTTATGAGAGATGACTTTGATATTTTGATGGTTACACATGCTGAGTTATCAAAAGGATATTTTAGTGCGCTAAAACTGATTTTAGATATTGATGAAGCTGACCTAGAAACTGTTTCTTTTGAAGAAGGAGAACCTCTTGATACATTCTCTGAGAAACTTAATGTAATCATTGAAGATAAACATAAAAGCAGAAATATGGTTATCCTAGTCGACTTACCTGGAGGTACACCAGCGAACATGGCAGCCCCATTTATGTCAGAATCAAGAAAATTGGTGGCAGGAGTAAATTTACCATTTGTCTTGGAATTAATGATTGCAAAGAAAAGTGGAACTTCGTGGGATGAATTAAATATTGACAGCATAATCAATAATGCCAAAAATAGTTTGGTATTCTATAACAAATTATTATAGACGGAGGAAAATTATGATTAAACTTGTGCGTGTTGATCACCGCTTATTGCATGGCCAAGTGATTTTTTCTTGGACTAAGCAGCTATCTGTAAACTATATCATCGTTGTGGATGATAAAGTTCCTAACGATCCAATTAGCGTTATGGCTTTGAATATCGCTAAACCTGTTGATTGTGAATTAAGCATTATTCCATTTTCACAATTGAAACGATTAGTTGAAGAAGAAAATAGCAAAAACATTATGATTTTGGTTAAAGGACCTGAAGAAGCGCTAAAACTAACAAAAGAATTACCAGATGTAACGGAAATTAATTTTGGTGGTGTGGCGAAAAAATCAGATTCAAAACAATATGGAAAAGCAGTTTTCTTAAACGAAAAAGAATTAAAAGCAACACAAGAACTCATTGCAGAAGGCAAAAAAATATATGTTCAAATGGTTCCAACATCACCAGTAGAGAATGTTGATTTCAGCAAATAATAAAACGATATAAATGATTAAAAAGAAAGGATGAGTAGTATGCTAATTGAGGCTATATTACTAGGATTAGTTGGCGTTATCGGCGTAATCGATTCGAGATTAATCGGACGTCAGAATATTGGTCGACCTCTGATCCTCAGTTCCTTAGCAGGGTTAGTGTTAGGTGATCTAACAAAAGGGATTACACTAGGCGCCTCGCTAGAATTGATTTCAATGGGATTTGTTTCTATTGGGGCAGCGGGTCCACCTAACATGCAATTTGGCAGTATTATCGCAACAGCTTTTGCAATTTTATCTGGTGCATCAACTGAAGAAGCACTTACAATTGCGATTCCTGTAGCGGTTGCGGGTGAATTCTTAAGTATCATCATGAGAATGGTTATTGCTCAATTTTCTCACATCGCCGATCGCGCGATTGAAGACGGAAAATACAAAAAGGCTATCCATATTCACTTGTGGTGGTCATTTATCTTTAATGCTTTAGTTTATTTTATCCCAATTTTCTTAACGATTTATTTGGGTGCTGATTTGGTTGCAAGTCTAGTAGAACAAATTCCAGAAGTGATTACAAACGGCTTAACTGTAGCTGGAAATTTATTGTCTGCTTTAGGGTTTGCTATGCTATTGAGCTCAATGCTATCCAAGAAAATGTTCCCATATTTTCTGTTAGGGTTCCTGCTAGTAGCTTATTCAGGACTTGATCTGATCGCCATTACGTTGTATTCAGGTATTTTGGCATTTATCTTAGATCGAGTGATCTATGCTAAAAAGGGGGCGTAATCTTATGGAAGAAAACAAAAATAACCAAATAACAAAAAAAGATTTGCGTCGAGTATTTTTACATTCGTTGACGATCATGTGTTCCTGGAACTATGAACGTCAAATGCATATGGGCTTTATGTACGGAATGGCTCCTGTTCTCGATAAATTGTATAAAAACGATGAGAAAAGAAAAAAAGAAGCCTATCAGCGCCATATGGAATTCTTTAACTGTACCCCTCAAATGACTCCATTCATTATGGGATTGGCTGCTTCTATGGAAGAACAAAATGCAAATTCTGAAGAGGGTGAGTTCCAAACTGAATCTATTTCCATGATCAAAACCAGTCTTATGGGACCGTTTGCTGGTATCGGGGATAGTTTCTTCCAAGGTACATTGAGAATCATTACGTTCGGTATTGGTTTATCTTTCGCGCAACAAGGAAGTATTTTGGGGCCAATTTTAGCAGTAGGTTTATTTGCCATTCCTTCGTTGCTTGCAGCGTATTATGCGACATTCTTAGGATACAATTCAGGGAATAAGTATTTAGCAAAACTCTATCAAGAAGGCTTGATGGATCGTGTCATGCATTTTGCCTCTATTGTGGGATTGGCAGTTATTGGTGGAATGGTAGCAAGCATGGTTAATATCACTACACCATTACAGTTCCAAACAGGGGGTACACAACTTGTTTTACAAGAAATGTTGGATACCATCTTCCCTAAATTATTACCGCTAGTTTTTACTCTAGGTATTTATACACTGATTCAAAAGAAAGTAAATACGAATGTTCTGTTGATCGGAATCATCGTTACTGGATTAATTACAAGCGCTATTGGAATTTTGTAAAAATCATTCTAGATAAAAGTCCACAATTAGAAATTCAATGTTCTAGTTGTGGACTTTTTAAGTTTTTAGGATTTGATTTTTTCATTCGTGGTCGTTGTATCATTATTAAAGACTACATAAGTGATTCGATCGCAACGAATTGTTGTTATAGAGTAGTGGATCGGTTTATTATTTTCGTCATAGCTGATTTTATTGATATAAAATAAAGGATCTCCGATATTACATTTCAATATATCTGCTTGATGACTGTTTGCACTAATCCCGTTGATTTCTAAGACAGAGTTTTTAGGTTTGATCGCATATGATTCCTCTAAAATTTGATAGAAAGAACGATTGTCATCTAGCTTTGTGATAAAATCTGGAAATTTATCATTTTCAAAATAAATCTTATCAAGTGCGATAGGTTCATTATCTTCCCATACAAGTCTTTCTAAATAGACTATTTTTGTATCCATTGGAATCGACAATTTATCAGAAATATTTTCATCTGCATTCAGAAAAGATGCTTGAATTACTTCATTTTTTGCTGAATGCCCTTTCGTTGATAAAACTTCTTTGAATCCTGAAGTTTTATTTAAAAGTAGTTTATCTTTTTGGTAAGTAACAAAAGTGCCTTTTCCTTGAACTTTTTTAACAAAACCTTCATCAGATAACTTTTGTATAGCTTTTCGTATTGTAATTTTACTTACTTCATATTGCTCACTCAGTACATTTTCTGTAGGCAGTTTTTCGCCTGGCTTATATTTTTTGGATAGAATGTTGTTTTTTATATCAGCTTCTATTTGTAAATATAAAGGCTTACTACTATCTAAATTCATCTGTTTCCTCCGTTATAATCTTTGGCACTATAGATTTTAACATATTATATAATCATTTATTTGTGGATAATAAAAGTTGAAAAAATGAATTGATTTGTCAGAAATTATAATGGTGTTTTCGGGTTAAATCTGCTTTTTACTCAATAAAACGGTTCGTTTGTGTTGTTGGATTTGAGTTTTTGGTATGAAGTTTCCGAGAGAAAATTAAATACCATCAAAAATTGTTTTTTAAATTGAATTGATAGAAAAAGAAAAATTAAAATGATGACTGTTCTTTGAGATGTTTTGAAAACGAATCTAGCTTGAAATCACTTATAGTCAAAAAGAAGCAAACATCCCTTAAAAAACGGTATAAAATCTCGTAAGGTAAGTTACCTTTTACAATTAGCTGAAAATATATAATTGCGTGAATGACAGTAACGAAAGACCTTGTTGATGTGTTATAATTTTTCAGTAAAGAAGGCAAAGGAGGATATAGACATGCCTATTATTACAGATGTTTACGCACGTGAAGTCCTTGACTCTCGTGGAAATCCAACTGTAGAATGCGAAATCACAACTGAATCTGGTGCTTTTGGACGCGCTATGGTACCAAGTGGTGCTTCTACTGGTGAAAGAGAAGCTCTTGAACTTCGTGACGGAGACAAAACTCGTTACCTCGGTAAAGGAACAACTAAAGCTGTTGACAATGTAAATAACATCATCGCTCCAGCTATTATCGGTATGGATGTAACTGATCAAATTCTGATCGATAAAACTATGCTTGAACTTGATGGTACAGATTTCAAATCTAACCTCGGTGCAAACGCTACTTTAGCAGTATCTATGGCTGCTGCTTGGGCTGCTGCTGACTACTATGGAATTCCTTTCTATAACTATGTTGGTGGTGCTAACGCTCACGTTATGCCAGTTCCAATGTGCAACGTTATCAACGGTGGAAGCCACGCTGACTCCACAGTAGACTTCCAGGAATACATGATCATGCCAGTAGGTGCTACTTCTGTTAAAGAAGCTGTACGTATGTCTGCTGAAGTATTCCACAACTTAAAAGCTGTATTAAAAGCTAAAGGTTACAACACTAACGTTGGTGACGAAGGTGGATTCGCTCCTTCCTGCAAAGACGGAAACGAAGAACCATTAGAATTACTTGTTGAAGCTACTAAAAAAGCTGGTTACGTTCCAGGTAAAGACATCATGATCGCTATGGACGTTGCTGCTTCTGAATTCCACAACCACGAAACTGGTTTATACGAACTCAAAAAATCTGGCGGCGGAAACAAAACTTCTGAAGAAATGATCGAAATGTACAAAAACTGGGTTGAAAAATATCCAATCATTTCTATCGAAGATGGTCTTGGTGAACGTGACTGGGACGGCTGGAAAAAACTTACAGACGCTCTTGGTAAACGTATCCAATTAGTTGGTGACGACTTATTCGTTACTAACCCAAAAATCCTTGCAGAAGGTATCGAAAAAGGTATTGCTAACGCAATCTTAATCAAAGTTAACCAAATCGGTACATTAACTGAAACATTCGATGCTATCGAATTAGCTCAGAAACACAACTACACAACTGTAGTTTCCCACCGTTCCGGAGAAACTGAAGATTCCACTATCGCTGATATCGCTGTTGGTACAAACGCTGGACAAATCAAAACTGGTTCTTTATCCAGAACTGACCGTATCGCTAAATACAACCGTTTAATTCGTATCGAAGACGAACTGAACAAACGTGGAACAGTTTCTGTTGCTCAATACCCAGGTGCAAAAGCTTTCTATCAGCTCGATATGGATGCTGTAGAAGCAGACATGGAAAAACAGTAGTCTAATTCACTGATTCTTTACAAATAATTAAAAGATCGAAGAGAAATCTTCGATCTTTTTTTTTGAGGAAAAGGGTCAAAATGTATTGTCTAATCGGGATAAAAAAATATCTTAAAAGCACATTTTGTTCAAAAATCTAATGAAAAAATAAACTTTTTAGAAATATTTTCATTTATGGAAACGCATGCATTTTGCGCTTACTTCTTTCATTTTCATATGTAAATACGCTTTATCTATGGAAAAAGATTGGAAAATGCCCGAAAACTTGAGCATATTCTAGAATCTTGCTATTCTAATGCAGGTATTTCCAAAAAACGCTTTACATATAGCGCTTCAGGAAACCTCATTATTAAGTTCAGAAATGCTTAATAGCTGAAAGGATGACAAAGAATGAAAAAACGAATAATGGCAATCGCATTTGCTGGATGCATCGGGCTAAATGGCGTACCAATTTTCGCAATGGGCAATTCAGAATCTTACTGTCCGGCTGTTCAAGCTGCTCAAATAGAAGTAGTAAATGAGCGAGTTTTTATCGAAGAAGCTTGTGTGGATATCGTTGATGAAATGAAACCAGACGTACTTGCTGTTTTAGATAAAAGCGCAAAACAACAAGAAAGATATGATACAGCTTTAGCAAAAGTTAAAGGGGTTCAATTATCAGAAGATGATTTTATTCGAGAAATTGCAACGATCGAAGAAATTCTTGAAGAAGAAGGAAATGAAGAAATAAAAGATCAGTTGAGTAATGTTTTACAAACTCCAGATCTTGGCTATGAATATGATGGTTCAGTGCTTAACCGCGTCAATGGCATCAATTATGGACCATCAGGAAAAGAAACATATTATAACTTGCCAATGGGTGGAGTAGTTAAAATTATGCGCTCTATGGGCAATAAAGATCCATATTGGGTACGAGAAGATGGTGTGAAAATGTTAGGTGATTATGTCATGGTTGCCGCTCACTTACCAACTCGTCCTCGCGGATCACTCATTATGACTTCACTGGGGATGGGGATTGTTTGTGATACTGGAACATTTGCTTTAAGTAATCATCAACAACTCGATATTGCGGTCGCTTGGTAATATAAAAAGCGAACGATTCAAACAGATAAAAATATTCAATAAGAAAAGAAAAATCCTGGCTATGAGTAATTGCTCTTGACCAGGATTTTTTAGTATTCATCGATTTGTTTTATTCTAAATCTTCTTCATATTCATCATCATAATACTCATCTTCATCTGGATTTTTGCGGGTGAGTTTGAATGCCCAACAACAAATCGCAAATAAAAGATAAGTAATCGCAAAGCCAGCACAAACATCACTTAAAAAGTGAGCGCCTAAAACCATACGGCTGGCCAAGGTGGCGATGGATAAAATTGAAGCAATGATCATCGAAAGATGAACGCTTCCTTTATTAGTGAAGATTGGAATTAAAGCCCATAAAAATAGGCAAGCAACGGATTGAGAATGTCCAGAAGGGAAGGAGCGGAACATATCTGAATTCGCACTCATTACATTTGGGAATTGTTCAGCAATTGAACGAGCGGGTTTATACCAAGGACTAAATGGCACATCCGTATACTGTTGAATCAAAATGTAGCGCGGTCTAGACCAAATTCGTTTTGTGACTTGAACGATAAGGATCGAGCCGACACAAACGATCAGTAAAATCACAATACATTTAATTTTGTCTTCGACTGTCGCTTTACGCATCAAGAAAGCATAAAGTAAGGCAGGAAGTGTGCTGATCAATAAACCAGAAATCCAAGCAAGAATCCAACCAAAACGTAACTCATCCATGAACGAGTCAGCCATGTAGATGGGGCCGATGGCAAGGAAGACAAAGCCAATGAGCCATCCTAAAATCCAATATTTGCCATTGCGGAAAATATCGATTGTCAAAAAGCCAGCAGCACCAAGTCCCCAAAAAGCCGGAACCGGAGAAACAGCAGCAAAGATTTGAGCCCAATTCGCTTGTGGATCAAAAATCCAAGATGCTAAACGCAAGTCGAGGAATACTCCTGCAGCTAGACCAGCTAAAGCTAACAAGAGCAAAGAGAATAACCACCCATTGGGGATTCGTTTTTCATAATATTTTTCCATGAGTCTATGTTACCAAAAAAATCATAAAAGCTCTCATTTTGCGAAAATTCGCTAAGAAATAAATATAGATTTCGTATCGGGAATAAGAAATGACCCCGATCTGCAAAGGGGGGATCGGGGTCAAATTAGAAAGGAGTGTATATATAAGGATTAAAGTTCGTTTTGATGAGTCGCAAAGCGGTATTCATCGATTGTGTTTTTCACGCGATCTTTAACTAATTCAGCTGGATCGTTTTGAAGAACACCTTCACGTACTTTTGTATATTGCATTGGCATGAATTGAGATAATGCAGCAAGGTTGATACCTTCTTTGCGCAAGTTTTCAAACATTTTATCCATTGCAGCTTTTACTTCTGGATTTGGCATGTAGTAACGAGAACGATCGGAGAATGAGAATTTACGTTTGAACCATAATTCGTTTTCGTTGCCATGGTAGTGTTTAGCCCAGTTCTTTGGTGTTTCTAACATTGCTTTTTCTAAAACGTCGATGAAGTGGCTTGTTTCATCTTCACGTCCGTGGAACATATTTTCTTCGATATATGCTAAAGAGAAAAGAGCTTCACGAGCACCATAAGTTAATCCTGGACCAACTTTTAATACGCCTACACCGTCTTCAACGAGTTCGCGTAATTTGTATTTTGTTTGATAGTCAGTGGAGTGACCTTCGAAGACGATATTTGGGAATTCTTTAATGCTTGCCATTAATTCAGCTGCTTTAGCACGATCATATTCAGTGCATCCAGCATCTTTTTCTTCAACACCTGGTTGAACAACAACAGCGATAACATCTTTCCAAGTTTCTTCTAATCCTTGGTCTTTAAATGCTTTTTCGAAAGTAGCAACTGTGTTTTTGAAGTCTTCAACACGTGTAACTTGCATACCGGAATTGTCTCCAGTCGCTCCACCTGGAATAGGGACTTCAGAACCAACGATGTAAACTGGACGAACAGCATTTGGATCTTCTTTTAATAATTCTTGATAAGCATCTTCACAAACACGAGCGAGTTCAGCACCACGTCTAGCGATTGTTTCATCACTTAAACGTTCGTTTGGATCATCATCAGCAACTTTCATACTTGTGTCGATGTGGATTTTTGTGAAACCGGCTTTAACATAGTCATGAACTAATGTGCGGGCATAAGCCATTGCTTCAGCTTCTGGAAGATGAGCAACAGTCAATGGACCTAAGTGGTCTCCACCTAAATAAATTTTAGCTGGATCACAACCGATTTCTTTTGCTTTAGCAAGAACGAATGCTTTAAAATCAGCTGGTGTCATTCCAGAATATCCACCGTTTTGGTCAACTTGGTTTGCAGTGGATTCGATCAAGCATACTTCATTATGATCACGAGCTTCTTCAAGTACGGCTTCAATAACGAAAGAGTTAGAGGAGCATGCAGAGTAAATTCCAACTGGATTCCCTGCTTTTTGGTATTCAACAATATGTTTTAATGAGTTTTCAGGCATAATGACCTCCTAAGATTATTTTAAGATAACTATATAAAATGTATTTGTAAAAATCGGCAATTAAATGTTTAAAAATAAGCAAAACAGACAAATTAAAGGGATTTGAAAACTAAAAAGACTAAAAAAAGGAAAAATAACATTTAATGAAAAATCAAGGCTAGGTTTCGACTAGAGATGATGTACAAAAAGCTCTTTGTTCATTGTCTTTTTATGACATGTTAATCTATAGATAGGATCATTTGGCTTGGAGAGATAAAGTATGAGCAATAAAGAACAGCAATTGATTATTGTGATGGACCGCGAATTTGGCAGTGGGGCAAGACGAATTGCGGATCTACTTGGTGTGCAGTTACAAATTCCAGTGTTTGAAAAAAATATTCTTCAAAAGCTGGGCGTTAGCCACCATGATGATGTGCAAGATTTATATTATGAAGACAATGGGACTTCATGGAGTGTTGGTAAAAAAAGATCGAAAATCAATGGGGAAAAGCATGAGGAGGATAACCTCATGGAAGCGGATTTGGCAGCCAAAGAGTTTGGCATGATCCATCGCTTAGCAAGTGCAGGGGAGTCTTTTATTATTATTGGCCATTGTGCTGAAGAAGTGCTTCGCGATTTTGATTGTGTTGTTTCAGTGTTTGTCACGGCAGATGATGCATTTAAATTAGAACGCGTGATGCAAGAAGACGAGTCATTAACTGTAGAACAAGCAATGACCAAGATGAAACGACATAACTGGAAACGCCAAAATTATCACGACAGCTATAGCGAAAATAAATGGGGCTATTCAACGAATTACGATTTATGTATCGCTTCTGACAAATTGGGATTAGCAAAGTCGGCTATATTCATTTTGGAATATTTAGAATTACGCTTTTTACCGCAAGTCTCTTATCATTTAAATAAACCAAAAGAAAATCACCATGCCTTGGCAACGTTGGAAGAAAATGTGTTAGAAAGTGAAGAAAAGATTCGTCACCAATTCGAACAACTTCAGCACGAGGCAATGCAAGAAGAAAAGAAAGAGTAAAGATTATGAAAGAAGTTAGTGTTTTTCTCGATTTAAAATCTATTCACAATTTACGTGATTTAAAAGGAATTCCCACAAAAGATGGCCGCGTGATTAAAGAAGGAAGTCTACTTCGTTGTGGCCATTTAGGCAAAGCAACAAAAGAAGACTTAGAAACGTTACAAGCGATTCCGGTGAGTGATGTTGTCGATTTTAGAACAAGTTGGGAAAAACAAGAGATGCCAGATCAAATCATTGCCGGCAGTACGTATCACGAATTACCCATGTTTGACGAATCAAAATTATCGTCTATTCAAAACGCGCAAGAAATTCAAGAAGTTGTCGCAAAAAATCCAATTGATGCAATGGCTATGGTGTATTCCGAAACATTGACCAATCCGCATTCTATCGAACAATGGAAAGTATTTTTCAAGATTCTACTCGAAAGCAAAGGAGCAGTGTTGTTCCATTGCACACAAGGAAAAGATAGAACCGGTTTAGGGGCAATTTTGATTGAGTCTTTACTTGGAGTTGATCCAGCTATGATCTTTGATGATTACATGCAGACGAATTTATATCTTGAAAAACAAGAAAATGTGGATAGTAAAGCTGTTCAAAGTGCACTTCATGTCGATCATTTCGAGCAAGAAGGAAGTGTGAATCCATTTTTATGCGTTTGCCCACAGTATTATCAAACGGCGATGAAGGTAATTGAAGACCATTGGCAAAATGTCGATCACTATCTTGAACAAGTTTTAGGCATTGATGCCAACATGAAAAAACAAATTCAAGATAAATTTCTAAAATAAAATCGAAAAGTAATGAAAAGAGCAGATCCTAGCGATGTCATAAATTAGACGGGCGAGGATCTGCTCTTTTTGTTTCGAAAAAAAGTCTTCATCTTTTCGATGAAGACGAAATATGCAACTGGTAGCGCGTACGGGATTTGAACCCGTGTATACAGCCTTGAGAGGGCTGTGGCTTAACCGCTTGCCGAACGCGCCATGTCTAATGAAAAATATAGCACAACCCGTTTAAAACATCTATTTCTTGCACCATGTTTTGTCGGTCATAATCAGGTGAATCATAAGGAAATCAAAGAGAAAAATAAGGGATTTAATTTTTGTAAAACAGACAAAAAGCAAGCAGAAATATTCATTTATCACGAAAAAGTAAGGGTTTTCTATAATTTGCTCAATTAGCGTCATAAAACGCACAAAAACAAGATAAACCGCTTACATTCGAGATAACTTGTTAAAAAATAAACAAAATTCAGCGTGATAAGTGCTATCTTGAAAGAGACATTGAAAGGAAAATTGAAAGAGAAAGGAATGAAATTATGTTTGTTTTCAATATGGAGACCGTTTTATTTATCATCATGATTATTGCTGCTTTTGCACTCTGTTATGCAGCAACACTTTATGGCTCCGTAAAAAAAGAAAGCTCAGGGAATGAGAGAATGACTGAGATTTCCCAGTTCATTCATGAAGGTGCAATGGCCTTTTTAGCTCGCGAATACAAAATTATCATCATTTTTGCGATTGTCGTTGCCATATTACTAACAGCCTTAGGCTTTGTCCCTTCTTTAAAAGGAATTGATGGCGTAGGTTGGAGTGGTGCTGTCTGCTTTTTAGTCGGCGCACTGTTTTCTGGCTTAGCTGGTTTTATAGGCATGAAAGCTGCAACAAAAGCCAATGTTCGTACAGCGGAAGCAGCTCGTGCTAATGGTATGCCTTCCGCATTACATGTTGCCTTTAACGGTGGTTCCGTTTTAGGAATTTGTGTTGTGGGATTTGGATTATTTGGTTTAACGGGATTATTCTTATTATTTTCATATATTTACGGTTCTGTTGAAGAAGCAGTACCTGTTGTAGCCGGTTATTCTTTAGGCTGCTCCATGATCGCATTGTTTGCTCGTGTTGGTGGTGGAATTTATACGAAAGCAGCCGATGTCGGTGCCGATTTAGTTGGTAAAGTAGAAGCAGGGATTCCGGAAGACGACCCAAGAAACCCAGCGGTGATTGCCGATAACGTTGGGGATAACGTCGGGGATATTGCCGGAATGGGGTCTGACTTAAATGAATCTTATGTCGGATCTTTAGTCTCTTGCATCGCTTTAGGATTAACGGTTGTGATCAATGGGGAAAGTTTTGGTATGCAAGCGACTTTATTCCCATTCGTCATTGCGGGTGCCGGAATTATTGCCGCTGTTTTAGCACAAGGTTTTGTTCGCATGCGAAAATGGGAAAACCCACAACGCGCATTAAATATTGCAACTTATGTTGCCACAATTATTGAATTGTTGTCCGCTATGGCCGCTTCGTTATGGTTGTTTGGAACAACAGGCCCATTCTTCTCAGTGGCAACAGGATTAATTGTGGGTATGCTTTTAGGAAAAATCGCAGAAATTTATACGTCTGAAGATTATCGAAAAGTTCGTGAAATTGCTTCCGAATCCGAAACAGGTCATGCGACGAATATCATTTCCGGATTCTCCGTGGGCATGGAATCGACGGCTTTAACGGTTATTGTTTTAGTTTTAGGAATTACATTAGCTTACTTATTTACAGGCATGTATGGTATCGGTTTAGGTGCTGTCGGAATGTTGTCCACTTGTGGTATTACCGTTTCTGTCGACGCTTATGGTCCAATTTCCGACAACGCTGGTGGTATTGCCGAAATGTCCGATTTAGACCCAGGGGTTCGTAAAATTACAGATCACTTAGACTCTGTAGGAAATACAACAGCTGCAATTGGAAAAGGCTTCTGCATTGGTTCTGCGGCTTTTACTGCCCTTGCCATGATCGTTGCTTTTGCGCAAGCTGCAGGGTTAGAAACCGTTTCGTTATTAGAACCTGGTGTATTAGTTGCCTTGTTATTTGGTGCAATGTTGCCATTCTATTTCACCGCATTAACAATTCGTTCTGTTGGTCGTGCGGCAAACAAAATGATTGAAAACGTACGTGCTCAGTTTAAAAATGATCCTGGTATTTTAGCGGGTACATCGAAACCAAATTATATCGAATGTGTTGATATCTCTACTCGTGCGGCATTACACGAAATGATCGTTCCCGGACTGATTGCTTTACTCTCCCCAATTTTAGTAGGATTGTTCTTAGGTACAGAAGGTCTTGGTGGCATGTTATTAGGTGGACTTGTTTCCGCGATCATGCTTGCGGTATTTATGGCCAATGCTGGTGGGGCATGGGATAATGCCAAAAAATATATCGAATCAGGCGAACATGGTGGTAAAGGTTCTGAAGCACATAAAGCAGCTGTCACTGGTGATACAGTCGGAGACCCATTTAAAGATACAGCGGGTCCAGCTATGGATATCTTGATTAAATTGATGTCCGTTATTGCTTTAATTATGGCTCCAGTTCTCGCGCAAATGACGCCATGGTTAAACTTCTTATTCCATTAAGAAAATAAAAATCAATTTAAATTCCAACAGGTCTTGATCCAAGTTTTGTCTTTGATCAAGACCTGTTTTTTCTTTGGCTTTTTCAAGGATCTAGCATCAATACGCAAAAGAGGTCAAAATAAATGAAATAGAATGGTAAAATCAAATCAACAAAGGATAAATACGACTCACAACCCCATCCTTCTTGAAGGAGTATTTTGTATAAAGTGGCAACGAGTCTAATCAAAAACAGAAAGGAAAATCTTTAAATCATTATTGAATTTAAAGGTTAAGGATCATGATGCATAAAAATTCTAAACGTCTTTTAAGTGCAATGATGGCGGCATCGATGAGTTTATCGGTGGTTTCACAAGCAGTCTTTGCCCAAGATTTCGAAACGGTTGAAGAAGTTGAAACAGTCAATGAAGCGAATCAAAATGGACCAGGAAAACCGCTTGTCCCTAAAAAAAGCACAGTCTATGAACTGAAATCTAACTTAGCTGAATTGGATAAATTAATTGAACAATATCCAAATGAGCAAGCATATAAAACCCAAAAACAAGAAGTGGAATCGATTTTAAAACGATATGAATCCACACCTGTATACCGTTTGTATAACCATCATAATGGTGAACACTTATATACAAGTGATGCGGTTGAACGTGATGCTTGTGAAAAATTAGGTTGGAAATATGAAGGCGTGGGTTGGTATGCCCCAGTGAATGTTGGTCTTGAAGTCTATCGTCTTTACAATCCAAACGAAGGAGATCATCACTACACCACTTCTATTGAAGAACGTGATGCATTAGTGAAATTTGGTTGGAAATTTGAAGGTGCAAACTGGAAGTCTATGGAAACAGATGATGTCAATGCGCATCCAATTTATCGTCAATACAATCCAAACCAATATTCCGCAAACCATAACTACTCTCCAACTGCAAATGAAAGAAGAACCCTTGTTTCTTATGGTTGGAAAGATGAAGGAATTGGCTTCTATTCTTTAGCAAACTACTCAGCAGTACAAGATGCAAATGGAACGAAGTTCTATGACAATGATGCAATGAGTCAGCTCATTGGATGGCAAGAAATTTATGGGGATCTATACTACTTCGATCCAACAACAGGATATGTCACAACAGGTGAAGCACAGATCGAAGGAAAGTATTATTACTTCGATGAAAATGGCACAGTCTTAAAAGATCCTCAAGTGATCAATGGCGAAAAACATTATCTTTCCAGTGAAACAGGGGAAGCTTTAACGGGCTACCAAGTTTTAACAAGCCGTCAAACAGGAAGTGGACCACGAATTGTTTATTTAAGCCCACAAGGTACAGTCATGAAAAATCATGAAGTGGATGGCATGCAATTTGATGGAAATGGGGACAAAGTCAATTTAACAACAGCTGAAGCGTTATTACTCAACGACATGAAAGTCTATGATGAAGCGGGACGGAGTCTTGAAGGCGTTTATGATTGGGTTGTTAAAAACGTTGCCGATACAAAACAAGCTCCAAAATGGCCAACTCCACCAACAGATATTTCCGTGAACGATTATTTAGCAATGGAAGGTTTTGCGAATCGTAAAGGGGATTGTTATGTCATTGCCGGAACATTTGCCCAATTAGCGACTGATTTAGGATACGCGCCAAAGTTAGTTAAAGGGGCCCTTAAAACAGTGTCTGGCCAAACAGAACATTGTTGGGTTGAAATTACAATCGATGGCAAAGAATATATCTTCGATCCATTCATGAATGCGAATGGTAAAAACTTCCCGAAAAACTACTGCTACAAACAAGATAAAAACAATTCAACATTCGTTTATGTTCGTTAATCTAACTTGCAAACAAATGATTTGAATAAACAATAAAACAAAAACCCTTTTAACCAGACTCGAAATAACAAAAGAGATTGGCTTAAAAGGGTTTTTGTTTGCTTAAAAAGATAGAAACAATCGATCCTTCTTGAAATCAAGAAGAATCGATTGTTGATGGATAAATTTGTTATTTTCCTAAGCAGAAGTTGGAGAAAAGAGTATCTAATAAATCTTCGCGATGAACTTCTCCTAAAATTTCTTTTAAATGGTCATGGCTTGCAACTAAATCAATTTCAATCAAGTCAGTTTCGACGCCATCGAGCATTGCTTGTTTGGCATTTTTTAAATCTTGAAGGGCGAGTTCAAGTAAACCGATTTGTCGTTCATTGGATAAGCGCGGTGTCCATTGGAAAGATGGGGTTTCAAATAAGTTAGCTAAATGATTGGATAGAGCATCGACTTCTTTATTTAATGCGCTAATGGAAATCGCTTGGGCAAAGCGTGGATCACTTAAATCAATTTGGGCAGGTAAATCGTCTTTATTCAAAAGAATGATTCGTTTTTTATTCTCGGTTAAGTTTAATAATTCTTCGTCTTGTGGATCTAAAGGACGAGAACGATCGAGAACTAATAAGACAAGATCGGCTTTATCGATGGATTGGCGACTTTTTTCAATCCCGATTTGTTCGATCCGATCCGCTCCATCCCGAATTCCGGCTGTATCAATTAAGTTTAATAAAAATGGTCCAACATGAATGCGTCCTTCAACTAAATCGCGCGTTGTTCCCGCAATTTCCGTGACAATCGCTTTGTCTTCATCGAGCAAAGCGTTGAGCAAGGAACTTTTCCCGACATTTGGTTTTCCCGCAATAACGGTGGAAATGCCATCTTGAATCATGACCCCTTGTTTCGAGCGTTTGAGTAAGTCGCTCATTCTTTCTAAAAGGGAATCGGCATGCGGTAAAAGTAAAGAGGCAGTAAGTTGAACGGCATCTTCATATTCAGGGTAGTCAATATTGACTTCGATATTCGCAATTAAATCCATTAAGTCATCAATTAGCGGTTCTAATAAGTTTTTGATTTCGCCTCGAATGGAATGAATCGCTTGAATACGGGCAGTATCACTGGAGGCTTCAATCATATCTTCGACCGCTTCTGCTTGCGAAAGATCGATGCGTCCATTTAAAAAGGCCCGTTGGGTAAATTCACCTGGATTGGCTAGTCTTGCTCCATGACTTAAAACAAGTTCTAAGACTTTACGGGTTACAAGTGGTCCACCATGACAGTTAATTTCAACGCAGTCTTCCATCGTATAGGAATGAGGGGCTCTAAAGACGCTGACTAAAACTTCATCGATGGGTTGATCTTCCTCGAGGATAAAGCCGTAATTGAGGGTGTAGTTTTTAGCTTGCGATAAATCTTTTGAAAAAATAGAATTGGCAATCGAAATCGCATCTTCACCAGATAAGCGAATGATCGAGATCGCTCCAGCAGCAAGTGGAGTGGCGATTGCCGCAATCGTATCATGAAACACAAAATCGCTCCTTTCTTATCGTGAAACAAAGTGTTTTTGGCTACTTTGTAAAATACATAGAGATACAATTCAAATTTTGATCTTGTCTGTAGACAAATAGATCTGAAATTTCCTTTATAATATCATTGTACGAAAATCAAATTTATCTTTGGAATAGAAATCAGGTTTAACAATGAAAGAATATCAAGAAAGTCAAATCAAAGAAATGGCTGAAGACTTCCAACAAGGAGCAGTCATTGCTTTTCCAACCGATACGGTTTATGGAGTCGGATCAATTTATGGAGATCTCGATGCGCTCAATCGTTTAAAAATGATTAAGCATCGCCCAGAAACAAAGCCGATTCCCATGATGGCTTCACGTTTAGAAACGTATGCGCCTTATGTCAAACTCAGCCCAATGGCGCAAAAAATTGCGGATGCGTTTTTACCGGGACCTTTAACATTAATCGTAGAACTGACAGACTTTGCGAATCGTGATTTTTTTAATGGAAAATCCACAGCCGCAATTCGCATTCCGAATGCACCTACGCTATTAAAAGTGATGGATTGTCTCGATCGACCTTTAATGGTCTCTTCTGCAAATGTGTCCGGTGAACCAGCAGCTTTAACGAAACAAGAAGCGATGGCCATGTTAAAAGAACTAGATGGAATTCTCGATGGCACTTGCCATGAACTACAAGCATCGACCATTGTTGATTGTACGCAAGACAAACCAAAAATCTTACGAGAAGGTCCCATTACGCTTGCGCAAATCGAAGCGGCTTTAGAAAAATAAGCGCTTTTCAAACAACGAGAAACGACATGTTTACGATTGTTTGACACCGTGAATAAAACTCAATATTCTTATACAGATAGACACTTGAAAAATAAATCTTTCCATTCATACGTCTATACATAAAGGAAAGATTTTTTTTGAATACATGCGCTTGGCGCCAAGAAAGGAATGTCATGTCGAACAATAAACAGCCAAAATTGACTGAACAAGAACGCGTTAGACGTCAAAAAATGCAAGACTTGATCGAGATGGGAATTGATCCATTTGGACAAGCTTACCATCGAACACATAAGACAGGGGATATTTTACCTGTTTATGGTGACAAAACTAAAGAAGAATTAGAAGAGATGCAAGTTCCTGTTAAGGTAGCAGGACGCATTATGACCAAACGTCGTATGGGAAAAGCGGGATTCATGCACATCCAAGATTTAGAAGGCAGAATTCAGATTTACGTACGTAAAGATACAGTTGGGGAAGAAGTTTACGAATTATTTAAGAAAAATGATATTGGAGATATCGTAGGGATCGAAGGAACTTTGATGAAAACAGATCACGGCGATATCGCAATTCGTGCTTTAAAATACACTCACTTAACGAAAGCGTTACGTCCATTACCAGAAAAATTCCATGGTTTAACAGACGTGGAAGAACGTTTCCGTCGTCGTTATGTTGACTTGATCATGAACGATGAATCTCGTCGTATTGCGATCACACGTCCACGTATTATCCGCGCCATTCAACGTTATTTAGATCAACAAGGTTTAATTGAAGTTGAAACACCAGTATTGAATACAATTCTTGGGGGAGCAGCTGCACAACCATTCATTACGCACCACAATACATTAAATATCGATATGTATTTACGTATTGCGACTGAGTTGAACTTAAAACGCTTAATTGTTGGTGGACTTGAAGGGGTTTATGAAATTGGCCGTTTATTCCGTAACGAAGGAATGGACCAAACACATAACCCAGAATTTACAACAGTAGAAGCTTATGTAGCTTATTCTGATCTAGAAGGCATGATGGATTTAATCGAAGGATTATTCCGTTATGTTGCAAGCGAAGTACACAATACGCTACAAATCACTTACCAAGGAACAGAAATCGATTTATCTAAACCTTTCCGTCGTGTAAAAATGGCTGATGCGGTAAAAGAACAAACAGGTATCGATTTCGATGCAATTACAGACTACGAAGAAGCGAAGAAACTCGCTTTAGAACATGAAATCGAAGTAGAAAAGAAACACAACTCTGTGGGTCACATCCTCGATCTGTTCTTCGAAAAATATGTAGAAGATACATTAGAACAACCAACTTTCGTTTACCATTACCCAGTGGAAATTTCTCCATTAGCGAAGAAAAACAAAGATGACGCACGTTATACAGACCGTTATGAATTGTTCATTAAAGGAAAAGAATATGCCAACGCATTCTCCGAATTGAACGATCCAATCGACCAAAAAGAACGTTTCGAAAATCAGTTAGCACTTCGTGAATTAGGTGACGACGAAGCAAACGATATGGATGTCGATTACGTTGAAGCACTTGAATATGGTCTTCCACCAACGGGTGGTGTCGGATTAGGAATCGACCGTTTCGTGATGTTCATGACAAACCAAAGCTCCATCCGTGAAGTTTTATTGTTCCCAACAATGAAAACTTTAGATGGTGCGAAAAAGAAAGCTGAACCTAAAAAAGAAGTTGCAGCACCAGTAGAAACTGTTGAAGCAGCACCAGCAAATATCGATTTCTCAAATGTAAAAATCGAACCAATCTTTGAAGAAATGATCGATTTTGAAACATTCACAAAATCTGATTACCGTGCCGTGAAAATTTTGGCTTGTGAAGCTGTACCAAAATCTAGCAAGTTACTCAAGTTCACATTAGATGATGGTGAACGTAAAGACCGTGTCATCTTAAGTGGAATTCACGAATACTACGAACCAGAACAATTAGTCGGTAAAACTTGCATTGCGATTGTGAACTTACCACCAAGAAAAATGATGGGTATCGAATCTGAAGGTATGTTGATCTCCGCTGTTCATGAAGAAAATGGACGCGAAGGTTTAAACCTTTTAATGGTTGATGACAAAATCCCAGCAGGCGCAAAACTGTACTAGATCAAAATAGATTCATCAGTTCAAGGATGAATATTCATGATAATAAGAGCACTTCTTAGAGTTAATCTGAGAGGTGCTTTTTTCATTTGTAAAAAGGCGATATGAAGGTTATATGGCTGAAAAGGTAAAGTGCCAGGTGTAATTATCGATAAATAAGCGGCATACGAAATAAGAGAATTTTGGAATACATAAGAAGTTAGGATTGACATAAGAGATAGAAAAGCATTTTTTAATCTAAAAGAGTGGGAAATCCCACATAAACACTTGAGTAGGAGGTGTTGGTTATGGAAGCAATGAAAGATTATGTTGCCCATTTGGATAATAAAAAAAGAATTACGCTTAGAGGTGCTGCTTATCAATACTATAATGTAAAAGAATACGAAAATGGTTGTATTATTTTGGAACCTCGACAACTCGTTGTGCCAGAAGGAATTTCGGCTAAAACTCTATCAGATATGGATCGTGCAGTGAGTAACTTCAAGAAAGGTGATATTTCTCCAGCTATTGACCTGTCAGATTTTTAAAAGGTTATGCATAGATGAATTGAGTAAAAATACATCATATATAAATCAACGGGCAGTCCCAAAGAGGAAAACTGCCCATTTTTTGACGTTTTACGGGATGGGGATTGTTTGAAAATGGAGAGATAGCGAAAAATAGAGTAACTCTACCGTTAGTAGATTGTTTACTTCGTGATAAATCGATAAAACAAAACTAGGAGGTGGCACACATGGATTCAATCAACAATGAAAAATTCGGACGATTTTTGGCAGAAGTGCGAAAGGAAAAGCAGATGACCCAAAAGGACTTAGCAGATAAATTGTTCGTGTCAGATAAAACGGTAAGTAAATGGGAGAGGGGAAATAGTATGCCTAATGTGACTTTACTGATTCCTCTTGCCGAGGTATTGGGCATTAGTGTAACGGAACTTTTACAAGGAGAAAGATTCAAAGAAAACCAGCCATTACAAAGTGATGTGGTTGAAACGCTCGTTGTAAACTCATTAGATTTGTCGTTACAAGATACACTTCGCCAACGAAAAAAGAATTGGATATTTGCCTTTTTGATCTCCCTTGGTGTTGTGATTGCTGAAACGATATTATTAACAGTTTCGCAAATTTCGATAGAAAAAATGGGAGATAGTTTATGTCTATCTGTATTGATGTTGTTGTTTGCCGGCTGGCTTTGTATTTTCGCAAAAGATTTATTACCGAAATTTTACGATACAAACAAAATTGATTTTGTATCCCAAGGAATTTTTAGAATTCATGTGCCGGGATTGTCTTTTAATAATGCAAATTGGGGATATGTACTAATCGTGTTTCGAGTATTTACATTAACAACAGCAATTGTATATCCGGCGATTTGTTATGTGAGTTTTTTAATAGGCGGATTTGAAATGTGGGAGAGTATTAAATATCCTGCGATTTTAATTCTTTTAGCGGCATTACTCGTCATCACTTATATCGTTGGAAAGAAATACGAATAATCATTTCAATCAAAAAAGGCTTTGAAAAAACTGACGCAAAGCCTTTTTTGCTGTTTGATTGGGGATTGGTCATATTGAATTTCATGATTAAAAAAATCCCTTTTTGTGCCACTCGTTTTCAAGGATAGAGAGTGTGAACAAAAAGGGAAATGATCACAATGCTGTTGCAAAGCAAGATTGCAGTAAGCAAATGTTCTGAATTTGATTAGTGGAATTCAGTTTCTAATATTTCAATTGCGAAAAGTAATAATTTAGGATCATCGGCAGATTGATAATGTTTAACAAGAACAGGACATGCCTCTATCATTCTTTGTTTCATATCTAAGTCAGTACATTCACGAGCATGACCTGTAATTCTTAACCATTGGCGTGTTCCTTCTTTTTTGGCAAGAATTTGCATGTTTCTGTGGTCTCTTAATTGTTGATGCACTTTATTATTTGGGTTTGTGGCGATATATAATTTGCCTTCATGTTCCATGATCGCCCCAAAAGGTCTTCCTGCGGGAAAATCGTCATTGATTGTTAATACGTAAAAATATCCGCATTCTTTTAAAAAGTCATATGCCTTACTCATGATTTCAACTCCTTTAATTTGAGTGGATTCAAATCTTTAAAAACAAAAACTATTCTACAATGACAAAACTAAAAAGTGGCCAACGATCAATAAAAACAAATAGAAATAGGGAAATAGATCTTGAAACACGATTTGTCTAATCAGATTCTTTGTTATTTTCATCCTAATAAATGTTTCTCTTTTGAGTGAAAAAGAGAAGTTTTATGAGATAGATGTACATCGTATTATGACAACGGTATCATATGTTTATGGTATAAATACAGTTTTGATGAAAAATAAAAGATGATGGAAACAAATTGGATTATAGGCAAGATCCATCTTTGAACATCGAACAAAAGAAAAAAAACGACAAGACCATAAAGATCGAATTGCTTTAGAATAAAATAAGCATAGATCCATACTGAAAAAGGAAAGAGAAAAGGAAGGAATAGTGACATGGATAAGACGAGCAAACTTTATCAGGCATATTGTCAAATTTTAAAAGAAGAACTCATTCCCGCAATGGGATGTACGGAGCCAATCGCCATTGCTTATGCAGCCGCAAAGGCCCGTGAGGTACTCGGAAAAGAACCTGATTCAGTGAAAATCGGCGTCAGCTACAACATCATTAAAAACGTAAAGAGTGTAATTGTCCCTAACACAGGTGGAATGAAGGGAATTCAATCGGCAGCGGCAGCCGGAATTGTGGCCGGTCAAGCGGATAAAGCATTAGAAGTTATTTCACAAGTTAGTGCAAAACAAAAACAAGACATCACTGAATTTCTAAACCGTATGGAGATTTGTGTTGAACCAATTGATCAAGGAATGATTTTTGATATTGTTATTCGCCTGGGATATGGTGCTGAATCAGCAGTGGTGCGCATTGCCCAATATCATACAAATATCGTATACATTGAAAAAAATGGAGAAGTACTCCTTGATCATACGGAAACGATCAATCAGCCAGCTGTTCATGATCATACAGAAGAAGGTTTAACCGATCGAAGTTTATTAACTGTCGATGATATTTATGAGTTCGCAAATACTTGTGATATTCAAGATGTCAAAGACGTTCTCGATCGTCAGATCAAATATAATACAGAAATTTCTCAAGAAGGATTAAGCCATGAATGGGGCGCAAACGTTGGATCAACGATGCTGAAATATTATGGCAATGACGTTCGTAATCGGGCGATTGCAAAAGCAGCAGCGGGTTCGGATGCGCGAATGAGTGGTTGTGAAAAACCAGTGATCATTAACTCTGGATCAGGAAACCAAGGAATGACCGTATCGATTCCTGTAATTGAATACGCTAAAGAATTGAATTGTTCCCAAGAAAAACTTTATCGTGCTTTAACGTTATCGAACTTAATCGCAATTCATGAAAAGAGTGGCATTGGTCGTCTTTCCGCTTATTGTGGTGCAGTCAGTGCTGGTTGCGCAGCAGGATGTGGAATTGCTTATTTACACGATGCGGATAATGAAGGAATTGCCCACACACTCGTCAACGCACTCGCAATTGTATCGGGAATTATTTGTGATGGAGCTAAACCAAGTTGTGCCGCAAAAATTGCCTCTAGTGTGGAAGCGGGAATTTTGGGATATCACATGTATTTGAATGGCCAAGAATTCCGCGGTGGCGATGGGATTGTTAAAAAAGGTGTAGAAAACACAATTCGTAACGTATCTCGATTAGGTCGTGAAGGAATGCGCGAAACGGATAAAGAAATCGTCAATATTATGATGGAGTGTTAATCAAAAGCAAATTGAACAAGAGTCGTCTTTAGAAAAAGTCACCTCATCAGGAGCTAAATCGACGGCTTTAAATGACCTGCCTTTTATAAGAAACGAAACGCATAGAATGCACGAGCGCTTGTGGTAGGAAATAAAAAACAAATTGAGATGATATTCATCAAGCTATTTGAAGATGTCTAGTTTAAAAAACACACTAGGCATCTTTTTTTCTGCTTGGCAAAATGAAAATCAAGATTACATTTGTGTTTTGTTTTGCAAAGATTATGAACCACTCCGGCTTGAAGAAGTCGGAGTGGTTGAAAAAGTTGATGGTTAGTATCAAAAGTTCCTTAATGTATGTGGCATTCTTGTCGAAAGAACTTTAAGTAAAAGATAAAAATCGAAATGTTTTAACCTATTGATGAATGTCTTTAGCAGCAACTTAGGGTGATTTGCCTAGGGTTCTGCCATTTTTTGTAGGTTTAGTATGTCAGAAAAAAGCAACCTATTGAAAAGGTTGCTCGCAATACAAGTGATGGATTTGTTCTAGCTTGTTGATAAAGGTAGGGTAGAGAGATTCGATATCGAGAACTCTTTGAGCAGCGAGAATGGCTTGATCTTGCATTTGTTCATCGTCATATAAATGAGCGAGAATTTCCATGAAACGATCAAGCAAGTGTCCACCTTGCAAAGATAATTGTTCTAAAGATGCCACACCCAAATAATTTAAGTAAGCGGTAGTTAAAGAAATATAAGCGAGTTGATCTTCAGGCCAGCGTTTTAAATAGTGTTCAAAATCAGTGATGGCTTGTCCATAGAATTGTTCGGCTTTGTTTGTGTTTTGCACATGTTCAATGTTGCCTAGCTCATTTTCAATCGAAGCAATACAGAATAGGAAAAACTTCGGATCTTTGAAGGAACAACGTTTAAATTCAAAAAGAGCTTGTAAGTAAAGTTCTTCTTGCGTGATGTTAGACGCTAGATTTTCGTCATAACAATAAGCAGCATAATAAGCGGCCCTTGCTAAATATTCTTTTGAAGCAGCCGGACAATAGGTTAAATATTCGCTTTGTTCTTGCCATGCGGCAAAGATTTTTTCAAAGGGATTGTATTTTGGGTTTTCTGTATAAAGCTCGGCTAAGCCATCGATATAGTGGATGCGACTTTGCCAATATAAAGCACGTGGCATTTCGATTTGTCGAACATAAATATTTGCTTGATCTAAACAGTTTTTGGCTTGTTGAGTTTCATCGATTAACGTATAGAAATTGGCCATTGAAACGAGAATTTCTAATCGATAACCATCTAAATCAAAAATATCAAGATCATCAACAAGCGTCATGGCCTCCCATGCTTGTTGATAAATTTGTTCGGCTTGATCATAGAGTTCAAACTGTTCATAAATATCCGCAAGATTATTCAAAACGAGAGCTTTTCTCAAATTTTGCCAGTTTACAGGATAATCTTTGATGAATTCCAATGACTTGTAATAGGCGTCAACAGCGGGTTGAAATTCGCCTAATGCGCTATAGAGATCACCACAAAGAGTCCACGCCTCGCAGCGGATTCGATTAGAAAAAATGGCTGGAGAATGGGCAAGTTGATCGACAAGCGCAAGCGCCCCTTGCAGATTACCACTCTCATAGTCAAGGATGGCACCGGAGTAGAGTTGGTTTGCATCGAATTGGTTAGGATCATCGTTTGAAAGGACTTCTTGATACCATTTGTTGGCTTGTTTGAAATCACCAGTATGGGTAAAAAGAGAAACGAGACGCAGGTGAATTTTTTTCTTTTGCGCTGGAGAAGGATTTGTCGCTAGGGCTTGAAAATAGTCTTCTTTTGCCTTTGTCCACTCATAACAAGCGGCATAACAATTGCCTTCGTTCATCCAATCTTCAGCATCTTTTTGATCTTGGGGAATGGTGTTTAACAGGGTGATCGCCAATTTAAAATGAAGGGTGTCGATCGCACTGTGGATTTGTTGTTGAATCGTTTTCATTCCTAAAGAATAAAGGAATTTGCATAAATTTCAAATTGGCAGAAGATAAAACAAAACACAAGACAAATAAAAAGCTTTCCTCTTTCAAAAAGGAAAGCTTTTAACCACAAAATAGGATAGATCTATGCTTGGTTTAAATCAGGGCGTACACGTTTTAAGAAGAATTTAGCGATTGGGGAGTTGATGATCCAATAAAATTCGCCACAATATTCACCGACTGTTGCACCAAGATTTTTCTTAAAGAAGAAGACGCCATAACCATCTTCTTCAGGTTTGAAATGCCCACTAATGCCCCAAAAGTTATAACGTTGTAGCTTATGATCGAGAGCTAAACGAATCATTTCTTTTTGATTTGCATAAGGCCCCATATAACGAGCAAGACGAGGATCACTGCCACCAAAGAGATAAACCATCTCGGATGGCGTTTCGAGATAAATTCCGGAAGCAAGAGGAATCATTTTGCGTGAATCTTCTTGTTTTAATTGTTGTAAAGCAACGATTTCTTTTTCGTTATGTGTTTTTTGTTCCTGGATTTCTAACAGGCGATTACGCTTTTTCTTCGAGTTTGGCATTTTTTCGCAAACTGCTAAAGCTTCGGCTTCTTGTGTGGAGAATTCGATTTCTTTTTGTTGCAGGAATCGATCATATTCTTCGACATCTAAATAAGCAGTGGATAAATAACCATGATCACCAAACGATTTCAAAATGTTCAGGCGATGATCTTTAGCCCCAGAACCGAAGTTATGTTTTTCGGCACTGCATTCTAATAATGCTTCAAATTCATCAAGGTTCACATCGTCATTGCCATTTTTTCGAATAGTGACGATATAAGGTAAATCTGTTTTCTGGAAAGAACGGCGGGTATTACCGGCCATTTCTTTCAGTAAATCTTCCCAACTATATTCTTCAAGACCGTTTTGTAAAGGAAGGGCAAAGCCTTGAGAGGATTGGGGAAGATTTTTTTGGAGATCAATCCAAGAAACCCAACGGGATTGTCTAGCTTCGTCATAGCCAATCCATAATGGCGATAAACCAAATCCACAGCGTTTTAACATTTGACGATAGTCTTCATTACAGAATGATCCTTCAACCACGTTTCCGTTTTGATCGTGTTGTTGATATTCCGTATTACTTTCGACCATCCAAACGATCGCATGTTCTTTTTTGAGCTGCTTAGCAACGCCTTGAGCAAATTCTTGGATGAATGATTCATCGCAAAATAAATTTGGCGTTTTCACAATCCATTCTCTTGGGCTTGTTCCGTATTTAAACAAGCGTAAAGCTGGACGTAAAATAACATAAGTCGCAATCAAAAGTTCGTCGTTTTGAAAACCACCAAAAATTTTGACGTGATCTTGTTTGGAGGTGTAGCGAACAAATTCAGTAGACTGCATAAAGTTATAAGCCATTTGAGTTTGTTTTAAAAACGCATCATATTGTTCGATGCTTAAAGAACGAATATCCATCATAAAACCTCGTTTCTTCTTGTGTTTTGTATTGAACAAAGATTTGTATATTTGAATTCAATTTTTGAAGTATCGTCTTTATACGAGTTCTTATTCTATAATAATAGGTAAATAATTGCCATATTTGCCCTACATTTAGACAAATACCGATTACAGTCCCCACATTGAGATAGGCAATGGAAAACAGTGGGAAATTCCAAAAATCAAAAAATTGAAAAAAAGATAAAAAAATTATTAGAAGTACTTGCATTTGAGTTAGAAATAGTGCATTATAACCGAGCGAGGTTCGAGTGCTTCACAAAGAACCTTCAAGTCTAACCAACTTCAAAAAGCGGTCGAAAAAAACTTTAAAAAAGTGTTTGACAAGCTGAAACGAATTGGTTATACTAATCAAGCAATCAAGCGATGGAGGCTTAGCTCAGTTGGGAGAGCATCTGCCTTACAAGCAGAGGGTCAGCGGTTCGAGCCCGTTAGCCTCCACCATCGTGTTATGGAGAGATAGCGAAGTGGCTAAACGCGGCTGACTGTAACTCAGTTCCTTAGGGTTCGGCAGTTCGAATCTGCCTCTCTCCACCACTTGCAGGTGTAGTTCAATGGTAGAACTTCAGCCTTCCAAGCTGACTACGTGAGTTCGATTCTCATCACCTGCTCCATTTACCAAAGCAAGGACCTGGAAACAGGTCCTTTTTATTATGTTTAGATGAAATCGATTTTTCTGTATTTTGAGTGTAAGAAGTGATGTCTCTAGATAGTTTTTTACATCATGATCGATTAAAATAGGATTGCTCATAAATAAAGGGCAAGGAAGGGAACTCAAATGGAAAAAGTTTCAAATACAGCATACTCCGTTGGATGCGATGATTACGATATCGATCTATTCGAATCTCAATACAAAGTCCCACACGGAATTGCTTATAATTCTTATCTCATTCAAAGTGAAACAGGTGTTAACTTATTAGTCGACACTGTTGATAAACGCAAAGCGCAAGAATGGTTAGAAAATGTTGAAGAAGTTTTAAATGGCCAACCTTTAAACTACTTATTAATTCAACACCTTGAACCAGATCATTCTGGAAGTATTGATGTTATTTTAAATGCTCACCCAGAAGCGACTGTTGTATGCAGCGCTAAAGCTTGGCAGATGATGGAAAATTTTGCGGTTAGCACAATTGCACCAGAAAAACGCTTAACAGTTAAAGAAGGCGACACATTAGATTTAGGAGATCGCTTATTACACTTCGTTCAAGCACCAATGGTACACTGGCCAGAAGTTATCGTGACTTATGACGATAAAGATAAAGTGCTCTATTCTGCAGATGCTTTCGGTAAATTCGGTACACGTGATGCCGATGAACCATGGGAAGAAGAAGCTCGTCGTTATTTCTTAAATATTGTTGGAAAATACGGCAACCCAGTTCAAACTTTATTGAAAAAAGCCGCTAACTTAGATATTCAAACGATCGCAGCAACACATGGTCCTTTATTAAAAGACAACTTAGGTCATTACATTAGCTTATATGACACTTGGAGCTCTTATCGTCCAGAAAAAGACGGCATTCTTGTTTTAGTTGCATCCATTCACGGACATACAAATGTTGTAGCGCATAAAATGGTTGAAATTTTAGAAGCAAAAGGACAAACCGTAAAATTAATGGATATTACACGTTGCGATATTCATGAAGCAGTTGCACAATGCTTTGTTTATCCAAAAGTATTATTGTTAGCTAGCTCCTATGACGCTGGTGTATTCCCACCAATGGAAAGATTATTGACACTTTTAACGCACAAAGCGTTCCAAAAACGTACAATTGCGATGATCCAAAATGGATCTTGGGCACCAACTGCCGCAAACGCAATGAAAAAGATTTTAGAACCTTGCGCTAATCTTCAATATGTAGAACCTGTTGTAACAATTAAAGCTTTACTGAAAGATTCTGATCTTCCAGCATTAGAACAATTAGCAGACAATTTAATTGCGGCAGAATAACGATTTATCAAACGATAGAGAAAGACTTAAAAGCGAGTTGCAAGTCAATCGATTAACGATTGATGCAACTCGCTTTTTGTTTACTTATTTTTAAATCGATCGACACGATTTTAATGCTCGTGATGGAAAGAATGTTCCTATAAAAGGCTAAGTTTGAAAAAGATCATTATCCCAAATCAACAAACTTCTTGGACAATATGGCAAAAACAAAAATGAAAATCGACTGCAATTTGAATTATTTATTGTTTAATGCCCACACGCAAACGATCTTACAAAAAGGAAAAAGCGAGAGATTTTGGATATATAAAGCAAAAAAACGTTGTGAACATAGACCATAATTGCTCGATGCATAATATTGTTTCGGTTTTGGATAAGAAAACAATAAAGAATTAATTTTTTATTAAACAAAATCGATGGATTGACAAAATTTTTTGATAGGGGTTACATTGAATACGCGAAAATTCCAGAAAAAACGCGATACACGAAAAAAAGACAAAATAATAAATAAGATCACGTGTGTTTACAGCACTGGGTTAACAAAAAATCTAGTGGCGATTTTGAAAAAAATAAAACGAATCCTCATTTGAAAAATAGATGAATCTTACTGGTCGAATAAATAAATCAAATTGAGGCTCAGATATTGGTATAAGAAAGGGATTTTATGAAAGGAAAATCAAAAAAAACATTTGCGATTTTAATCTCAGCCATTATGGGAATTTCTTCATTATCCATGGATACAAGTCCACTTATGGCCAAAGAACGTGAGCAATATGTTTTGACGGAGGACAACCATTCAAAAACAGAACACTCCAATTGGCTGCAATCGATTCGTACTTTCAACAAAGAACGACAAAACGATCAAGAACAAAGAGAAGATGGAATCTATTTTGATCCGCCATCTTTTTTAGGGCCCTCACCAATTGTCAAAGATGAGTTTGGAATATGGCGATATCAAGCTAGTGCCAGCCAAGAAGCACCATTAATTCAAGAACAATTATTGGCTGAACTTCCCATCCAAGCCACGATTGTTTTGAATGGTCAAGAATATGGGATAGATCTAGATCCTTCCTGGTGGGATCTTTCTTTATTTGGGCCAAGTCAATATGAAGGCGAATATAAAATTGTTTTGAATATTCCAATGGAATCTTTGCCAGAAGGATATGCACAAGAACCAAAAGTCGAAGTGTTTGTCCAAATGAGACAAGAAGATCCACAAGGAGATCCAATCGATCCGATCACAAAAGAAGATGGAATTTATTTAGAAGGGACTCATCTTATCCAAGAGGGGATTGGAACGTGGCGCTATCCATTTTTGGCAAGTGAAGAAGAACCTTTATTCAAAGAACAATTATTGGATGAATTGCCCGTCCAAGTCACGATCGTCTTGAATGGTCAAGAACATAAGATTGCGATTGATCCTTCGTGGTGGGATTTATCTGCATTTGGTTCAAGTCAATTTGAAGGGGAATATCGAATTGTTTTAAATATCCCGCTTCAATCTTTACCAGAAGGATATGAAGATCAATCGGAAATTGCAGTAGTTGTGCAAATCACGAAAGATGAAAATTTAGAGGATAAAGTTCTTAAAGAAGATGGAATCTATTTTGATGGATCCAATCTTGTTCAAGATGAAAAAGGTGTATGGAAATATCAAACAAAGGCAACGCAAGAAGCACCACTCAGTCAAGATCAGTTATTGAATGAACTGCCCGTCCAAGTCACGATCGTTTTGAATGGCCAAGAACAGATTCTTGCGATTGAGCCTTCTTGGTGGGATTTATCTGCATTTGGTCAAAGTCAATATGAAGGGGAATATAAAATTGTTTTAAATATCCCAACAGAATCTTTGTCAGAAGGATATGATTTGACAAAACCAATTGAAGTTCTCGTGCAATTTGAGCAAGCAACGATTACGGAAGAACAATTACAAGCACATGAATTGAAAACAACCGTTTCGCCAAGAGGAACAACGATTGATTTGTTCAACTATCCAGATAATTTGGAAGTCGGACAATTCGAATTTAATGGCGGGGGAGGTTCGATCGATGCCAATAAATGGACCGGAATCCTAGGGAAACAAGAGGATCGTCCTCTGAATCAAAAACGAGCAATGCAAAATCTTGTTCAACCGACTTTGGATGATGGCTATCCGCATTTACTAGCCAATGGAAATCCAAATCTTTTTGGTTTGACGACAACAGGAATTACACAAGAAACTTCTTTAGCTCCATTATTTGATGGAACTTATCCGGGTGTTCGCGGCGCGCAAGGATTATTACAAGTCGATCAACAAGGATATTTCTATTACAACAGTAAACAAAACTATGCAACATTAGAAAAAACAGAAAATGGATATGGCAATCGCTTTAAAGTTTATGATGTACCAAGAAATATCAAAGACAATAATATTGCGGGAAATATACAAGATCCAAATTATAACTTACAAGGCCAATTTTTCCCTTTTAACCCTGCAATTTATAAGACGACAAATGGAGAAGTGAAATCCATTTTTAATGAAAATAATGGTCAATTAGAAAACAACTATACAAATGAAAACCGCACTTATCATTTTGGTGTGCACATGTCGACGCGCTTTATCCATGAAAATGGAGGAT